>CAFBMR010000014.1_pt1 | contig 28068 bp, 29 predicted proteins | sample 7269021 | NCBI WGS metagenome assembly CAFBMR01 (sample SAMEA6814071, study PRJEB35770) | uncultured Actinomycetes bacterium | biome: Freshwater; feature: Freshwater reservoir; material: water | place: Czech Republic | collected 2017-05-23 | depth 30m m
CAATCGTCGACTTGTGGAGCGCGAAGAACGCGACGGGGGAGTGCTGGACCAGGCGTTTATCGACGAGCAGTGTGAAGGGCTCGAAAACGCCCGAGCCGGTTGGCTCGCGGCCGACGTGGAGAGTCTCCACACCGTCTGCGGACTCGACGCCGCGCAGGTCGAAGCATTCGTCGACGAGACCGTAAATGCAGATCGAGTGATCGTGTGCTGGGCAATGGGCTTGACCCAACATCGCAACTCCGTGTCCACGATCCGGGAGATCGTCAACTACGTGCTGCTGCGTGGCAATGTGGGTCGCCCGGGTGCGGGCGCATGCCCCGTGCGGGGTCACAGCAATGTCCAAGGTGACCGCACGGTAGGCATTTATGAGAAGCCCAGTTCGGCGTTTCTGGATTCGCTCGGGAAAGCGTTCGATTTCAATCCTCCACGTGCGCATGGCTTCGATGTCGTCGAATCCATTCGAGCCCTGCGCGACGGCCAGGCGCGCGTGATGATGGCAGTGGGTGGCAACTTTGCGGCTGCGACACCTGACACCGAAGTTACCTACGCGGCACTTCGAAATGCAGATCTCACCGTGCAGGCCTCCACAAAGCTCAATCGATCGCACATTGTCACCGGCAAGGAGGCACTGATTCTGCCGTGTCTGGGCCGTACTGAGATTGATGAACAAGCGACAGGGCCGCAGTTCGTGACGGTCGAAGACTCGATGTGCGCGGTGCACGCTTCGCGCGGTCATCTCGAGCCTGCATCGCCAGATCTGCGTAGTGAGGCGTGGATTGTGTCGAATCTCGCCCATCGAGTTCTCGGTCCGGATGATTCGGTCGACTGGATTGGTCTCAGTGGTGACTATTCACGGGTTCGTGATGCGATCGAGCAAGTCATCCCAGGATTTACGGACTTCAATGAGCGCATTGTCGATGGATTTGTGTTGCCCAATCCGCCGCGTGACACGCGAACGTTCCCCACTGCATCAGGCAAGGCAGTCTTCACAAGTGCCGCGGTGGAAGCTGTTGAAGTTCCCCCCGGTCACCTGATGCTGCAGACCATGCGCTCGCATGATCAGTACAACACCACGATCTACGGTCTCGATGATCGCTATCGCGGAATCAAAGGCGAGCGTCGGGTGGTGTTCGTTCACCCAGGCGACCTGACGGAGTTCGGCATAGCCGATGGCACCATGGTTGATCTAGTGAGCATCAGTCCAGATGGCGAGCGCCGAGCCGCCGGCTTCCGCACGGTGGGCTACCCGACACCTCGAGGCTGTGCTGCGGCCTATTTCCCCGAAGCCAACGCGCTCGTGCCCTTGGACTCCGTTGCGACCGAGAGCGGCACACCGACCTCGAAGTCGATCGTGGTGCGCCTGGTGGCGTCCCCCATTTAAGGCAGGTTTCCGCTCCGGAAATTTCTCTCGGCGAGTGTCACGGTGACGCTATATGCAGCTGCGAGTCGTGGATATCTGAAGTGGATGAAGGTGCGAACCTACGAACTGTGAGTCAGTGACTATCCTGCGTGCGCAGGATAGTGTGCGAAGAAGTCGACTTCGCGACTGCCGATGATGTAGACGGCCTTGGCGATGCGCAGTTTCCCTGCTTCGACGGCTTTCGCAATGGTTCCGCTTTGGTGAAGGAGTGTCTGTGCTGAGTGTTGGACATTGGATCTAATCGCCTCAGCGCTTGTATGGTCGTGCGGCAGCCGTTCGATTGCGGGGCGAATTAAATCGACGATCGCATCAATATCGCCGCCGGGCATTGCCCCCGTGGTCACTGCCTTCTGGGTTGCCACAACCGCGCCGCACGATCCATGACCGAGGACCAAAATCGCTGGCACCTTGAGTACAGCAACTGCGTACTCCAGTGAACCGATGGCGATCTCATCGGCGACGTTGCCGGCATTGCGAACGTTGAACAAGTTGCCTTGGCGCACGTCGAAAACGCTCTCGGGATTCACCCGCGAATCGGCACACGACAAGATTGCAGCGAAAGGCCATTGGCCGTGGATGATGTCGTGGCCAGGAGGGGTGTAGTCGCGGTGCTCAAAGTGACCTGACTTCCAACGCAGGCTGCCGGCCTTGAGGTGATGCAGAGCCTCGCTGGGAGTGACCTTGGTGCCATTACGGTTTGTGGCCGCGTGCGCTGTGGCGGCGCCGATCAGTGTTGCACCAGCCGCTGCAACTCCCGCTACGCTGGCCATACCGACGAGAAACCGCCTACGCGAAAAACCGATGCATTCGTCCATCGTGGTATTATACCCCCGTGGTGCGATTGTTTCTGCCTGATCGTGATGGACACCTCATCTTCGCACCTGTGTCAAATAGTTTTCTTATCCATGAATCCGCATGAAGCAGCATCGAGGGATGCCCTCGGTAGGATTCGAACCTGGAGCACGCGGTTGAGGAAACCGATGCTCTATCCCTGAGCTACGAGGGTGGGGTGCTGCCGAAACAGCTCCACGCACGTGGGAGATCTGGTTAACTGGAAAAATGTTTCGCCGTGTGGCAGTCGTGTTGACGTGTATTCTCGTCTCTTCTCTTTTTGGGATTGTTACGACTACGTCCGCGACACCCGTGCAGCGGACGTATATTGCGGTGATTGATGCGGGGAGCAGTGGCTCGCGGATCGGGCTGTTTGCTCTGACTGGCGTGGAGGGCGCAGTGGAGACGCTCCTCTTTGTAAAGCCTCCGGTGCCGCCGCTTTCAACCTTCGAGTCCCACTCGTCCGATGCTGGCCCTGATGGCATTGCTCCGTTAATAGCGGTGCTGGACGAAAAGCTTGCCGAATTAGGGATCGATCCCTCGAGTGTCCCGGTTGCGTTGTTTGCCACGGCGGGTATGCGTCGCGTCGAGGCGCGCAACGCGACGGCAGCGAAAGCCATCATGGCCAGTGGCAGAACGGCGATCGCGACATTGGGCCACCCCGTACGCGCTGCGCGCATTCTGCCAGGAGAACTTGAAGCCGCCTACGCATGGATGGATTCCAACGGCGAGTCCATCAACAGTCGAACGGCGACCCATGGAGTCGTGGAAATCGGCGGCGCGTCGGCTCAGGTGTCGTTCGAGACAAATTCCAGCAAGGTCCCCGATGTGCTGAGGTTCACGGTCGATGGGCGGGTCTTTAACGTCGTTTCTATTTCCTATCTTGGCCTCGGCGCCAATGACGCACGGATGGAGATGCGTCGCGAGTCAGCCCGAGGAGTGCCGTGCTACCCGAACAATGCTTCGGGGTTGCGACCGAAACGATATGAGGGCTCCTCGGCTTTGCCAGTTCGATCGGTGAAGGCCAATTTCGACTGGGAGCAGTGCTCGGTTGAGTACGGCAGGGTGATCAGGCGGGTTGGACGTAGTCCCTCCAACTCCCGCGAGAATGACCGGGTAACGCCGCACCAAGTGCGCGATCTAGCGTCCTTTGGAGCGACTCACTTCCAGATTGCGGACACGATCGGCTACGTGCTCCAGGACTTCGGAATCGCCCGGAACAAGAATGAATCCCGTCGACTCAAACGCGCAGTGACCGCTGTATGCGCGGGTAGTGACGCATGGGCACAAGTTCGTGCGATGTACCCAGCAGATCAGTTCGCTCGGGCACCGTTGACCTGCGCGAACGCCACCTTCGTGCGCAGCCTGATCTTCAGCCGCGATGGTTTCGGAATTGCGCCAAGCCATCTCGACACCAACGTCCAGCGCGAGACGAAGTGGGACCGCGGCTTCGCGTGGTTCGAATTGCACGGCGGATCTCGGGCCTAGAGCGGTCGGCCCAATGGTTTGTGCCCTCGGCAGGATTCGAACCTGCGGCACACGGTTTAGGAAACCGATGCTCTATCCCCTGAGCTACGAGGGCGGGGTGCTGCTGAAGCAGCTCAGCGCACGTGGGAGATCTGGATGATCGGTGTGCTGTCGGTGAAGTTGGGGATGTCGGCCTGAGTCGCGGGACCGTGCTCTGCGAGAGCCGCGTTGAGTTCTTCCATGGTCTCGAAATACAGGTCGGCAACCCATGAGAACTCAGGTAGAACGCCAGGCTCAAGTTCGAGAGCCTCACGAACGCGAATGTCCTTCATGCCCATCGGCGTCATAAGCTCACCGACCCACGGCACATGCGAGTTGAGGTAGTAGTCGGCATCGAACTTCTTGCCACCCGCAAGGGGGTACAGAACTGACACAACAACCATCATTCCTCCTTAGATACGGACTCGCTCGAGTCCTTAAGATAGTGCCGTATCCGACGCGCGCTCGGACTGCCGGGGCAATATCCGGGTCCATGCTGGGATACTGGAGTAGAACCAATGCGGCGAGTCGAGGCGGGAGGGCCGGTGGACGAGATTCTGGATCGGCCGATTTTCGTCGGTGGCACCGGTCGTAGCGGCACGACAGTGGCTGGCCGTTTGCTCAACGTGCATCCACAATTGACTTTGACTCGCCCGCGCGAGCTGCGGTTCATCGCCTCTGCCCTAGGTGTTGCAGAGGCGTACTGGACCGTGACCGAGGGTCGGATTCCACGCATCAAGCGCACCCCGCCGCGCAATCCGTTGAAGCGGGCGCTGCGCGTCGCATTTCCCTATCCGCAGAAGCCGAGCCGCGTCACCCCTGACTTAGTGGTGCAGTCGCTTTGGACCCACTGGTTCGAGCGCGAAAAGCCATCAGGCGCGGTCAATGGACTCAGCCTCGCTCTCTCCCGCGATGCCCTTGAGGCCGCTGCAGCGAGCTATCTCGCCGATTTCGACTCAGACCCCTATGTTGCGACTCGTCGCTTCGTCGCTGCGGTCCTTGCGCCACAGATGGCTCAACAGGGTGGCAAGCGCTGGGTAGACACGACCCCGGCCAATGCGCGCGCTGCTGATCGCATGATCGCGCTCTTCCCCGACGCCAAGATCGTGCATATGATGCGCGATGGGCGAGATGTTGCAGCGTCCTTCGCTGGCAAGAAGTTTGGGCCAAACAACGTCATGGTGGGTCTCGAAGCTTGGCGCATGCGCATGCTCGATGCGCACCGAGCAGAACTTGCTGTGCCAGAGGGAACTGTGATCCGTATCGATCTACAACGGCTTGTAGTCACTCATCGCCAGGCCACGTTGTCGCGGTTGCTCAGTTGCATCGACGTGCCCGCTAATCCGACGTTCCGCCAGTGGTTCGCTGAAAACATTTCCGCGAAAGAAGCCAAGCCAGGTCGTTGGCGCAAGGATTTTTCGGTGGACGACTGTGTGCTGATCGATCGCAGATACGGTGAGATCCTCGAGGAGCTCAGGGCCGTGGGCGCGCCCTATCCCGTCCGCGCCGATGACAGCATGCGTGTTCAGCGTCTCAAGAGGCGCAGAGAGGGCTCACGCCGACCAGCAGGTCCCGCAGAGTCTTCGTCACCCGAACCCGCATTGCCTGCTGACGATCACTGAACGACCGCTGCAATCCGGCAAACTCGGCCCGCCCTTCCGCGGTTTCGATCCGGATCGGTTCAACGCCCATGGCACTCAGGTCGTAAGGCGCTACCCGCATGTCGACCTCGCGAATTTCTCGCGCGAGCATGAAGCAGTCGACCACTAATTTAGAAGGCACCCATGGGCTAAACATGAATGCCCACTTGTAAAGATCCATCCCAGCGTGCAGGCACCCGGGTTGTTCAAGATCCGCCTGCGTTGCGCGCGTGGGCTGAAGGATATTGAGGGGCTTTGCTGCATCGGTGTAGAACCGAAACGCGTCGAAGTGGGTGCACCTCAACGGGCTTGATGTGATGACTTCGCTGATTTCATCCATGGTGAGCCGAAGCGGCCAGGTGGAGTGTCGGATTTCGTCTGGGTCGAGTTGATAGACCATCGCCCATTCGTGGCGACCGAAACAGCCGAACTCAGGAGTGCGAGCCTGTGTGCGCTCCAATAGTTCGACGATGTTCGCCAGACTTTCGCGCCTGGGCGCCAGCGACTCGATGGGCGCGGTCACTCCATCGCTTGTGCGGACGTATGCCTTGAGCGCGAGGTATTCATCGGCTTCGCCGGCTAGGGCCACGCCCGCGCCTGGATGCCAGGTTTGCAACTTGCCGGGTGTGTTTGCGTAGTACTCAAAGAGGAAATCTTCGACCGGGTGCTTGGTTCCCTCGGCCCTGCGCTCAAGGCGGGGTCGAATGAGCGGCGCGACTCGTGCGCGCTGCTCTTCAGCATGCGCGCGCCATACTTCTTCGGCGACAACCTCAGTCATGTGCTCTCAGTTTCAGCCCCGCGCAGCCCGAGATGAGTTCATCTACGCCAAAGGCATCTGCGGGCCCGAGCGCGCCGACGCCGGTCTCATGCCGTGCTACGAACATCGACGCGCTCCATGTCAGCAACTCGGCTGTGAGGTCATACGGAGTTGGTCCGACTACGCGCACTGTGTTGATGAGGCGCCCTACCGGGTCGTAGACATTCGCGATGGCAATAGATCGACCGGGCGCGCGATCTTCGGCGTTGGGTCCTTGGCCTGTTTGGGGAGTGCCGCGCGTGCTCAATGCGGTCAGCCCTCTGCGTACACCGGGGACACTCGTGATCACGCCCAATGCTGAGGCACCGACAGACGCCGCCTTCGTCCACTTGCCGGCCCAACCGAGATAGACACCGACGTCGTTGAGCGAAGTGTCTAGCCGCGGCAGTGCAAAATGCTCGCTGCCGCCGAGTGGCAGACCGTCCCACATCTGACCGCCGAGATCGAAACTGCGCACGGCTCCACCAGGTCGCACATCGCGTACCTCGCCACCTCGGAAGGCAAAGGATTTTTCGAACATCATTCCTGCGGCACTCGCGCGCGTGCCCGAACTCAGACTCATTCCACCTTTGACGAAGTAGCCCACGTCGACTCGACTTGCGGGTCGACCGGCCTCGCGCGCTCGCCGCAGCGCGATGGCGCCCGCGAGATTGCCCGGCACGTAGTCGTAGCCGAAGGCTGTCAACAGCCGCGCACCTTTAGCCGCAGCGCGGGGACCAGCCTGTTCGAAGACTCTACGGACGAAGGATGGCTCCCCGGTCGAGTCGATGTATGCCGCTCCGGCATCAATTGCAGCGGCAAGTGCCGGGCCACCAAAGCGGGCGAATGGACCCACGGTGGAGACCAAAACGTCATTGGGGGTGTCCAGGAGCGCCCGTATGGAACTCGGGTCTGCGACATCAGCCAGAGCGGTCGAGAAGGCTCCAACGCCCTCTAACGAGGCCGCAAGTGCGTCAAGAGACGCACGAGACCGCCCGGCCAGCACGGGTTCGAGGCCCTGACGGACCATCGCAGCCGCAGTAATTCGCCCCGTGTAGCCCGTCGCTCCGAAGAGGATCACTCTGCTCATGGGAGCGATTATCCTTGCGATGTGACCCCTGAGCCCAATCAGCCAAAGACTCCGGCTCTAGACGTCGAACTACTGCCGGAGCAGATCGACTCGGCGACGGCTCTGCGCGATGAGGATTACTACGAGGCTCGGCCACCGCATCACGGGTAGTTGTCCTTTACCGTAGGGGAGTGCGCCGGATCCTGCCCCTCCTTATTGCCGCGGTCATTGGCGTCCCAGCTCTGGTCATCGCGCCCGTGTCGGCCGCCTCAGCGCATCCGGCGCGCCTCGCTCCAAGTGTCTACGTGGAAGGCAGCGATCCGCAGGCCAAAATCTTTGATCCGCTCAAGGTGATCGACGTCAAACTCACGATGGAACAGCCAGCTATAGATGCACTTTTTGCCGACCCGCGCGGCAATTATCAACTCGGCACGATGTCTGTGCGTACCTCGTGGGGTAAATGGGGCCCGTATGACATTGGCATCAGGCTCAAGGGTGTGTACGGCTCCTATCGATGGCTGGACCGCAAAGCAGGGTTCAAGGTCAAGATCGATTTCGTCGACTCCAATTTACGTTTCTTCGGTCTCAAGAAGTTGACGCTGAACAACATGGTGCAAGACGGCTCGTATATTCACGAGGCGCTGGCTTATCGTGTGTTTCGCGCAATGGACATTCCCGCACCTCGTGTCGGATATGCCAACGTGTCGTTTAACGGCATCCCGTATGGCCTCTATGTCCACATCGAGACCTATGACAAGCCAATGCTCACCCGCTGGTTCGATAAAACTCAGCACCTGTATGAGGGCTCCTATTGGATGGACGTCTCCCCGGGCAACGAGTGGGCTTTCGAGGCCGATGAGGGGGACCCGTCGGATCGTGCAGATCTCATCGCGCTCATAGCTGCGGCTAACACACCTGCCGATAGGTGGTGGTCTGCATTGGCTAAAGTCTCCGACCGCTCAGAATTTGTGCGGGAGTGGGCTACAGAGACCTACATCGGGCACTGGGATGGTTACTCCCATTGGATCAGAAACAACTATTTCCTGCACAGCGACAACAAGGGCAAATTCACGCTGATGCCGTGGGGCACTGACCAGACTTTCGGCTGGACTGCTGACTGGACCGACATCAGCAATTCGGGGATTATGTACACGCAGTGTATGCAGGTGCGCGCGTGTTGGGCGGAGTACCACCGCGCGCTTCTTCAGCTAAGCACCGTGGTGCCCAATCTCCAGCTTGATGTCATGGCTCAGGATATTTCCGCTGCAATTCATCTCAGCCTCTTGAAGGATCCTCGCCGAGGCGGGGATGCGTGTAATAAAGATTGCCGCAAATGGGCAACTGTGGTTGCCGAACTCGCTCAGGGCGATGCCACCACATTCGTAGCAAATCGAATCATTCAACTCAATGACTACTTACGACCGATGCTGCCGGAGACGCCGTCTGTCACGGTCACCCGTGTAGGCAAGCGGCTGAGGGTGGGTTGGACTTCCGCGGCGGACATTCGCTGGCCCATAAAGGGTGCGGAGATTCAGATACGAGTGGGTCGTGGCGACTGGCGGAATGTTTCAGCCCCGCAAGCCCGTCCCATCATGTTCACCTGGCTCAAAGGCCGACCAAGCACGCTGCGGCTTCGTGTCTCTAACGAGCTAGGCACCTCGAGCTGGTCGACTCCGCAGTCTTTCGACCGTCCCTAGATTCGTTGGGCGCTTCGCGCGGCGTCTAGCGCTTCAACGAGGTCGCGGTTCTTGGCGATGAAGGCCCGTTCAGCGTCATTTAGGGATCGCTTCTCGATGCCCTTTTGGGCGGACGAGTTGGCTGGAGTATGTGGATCGATAACGGTAAGAACATCGGCGCTCACCGGAATACTAAGGCGATCGAAGAGCACCTCGCGCAGGTAATCAACACCGCCTTCCCGCAAGTCTTCAAGGATGAAGAGCGAGACGTCGTCGCCCAAGGCCTCTTTCATGTCTGCATAACGGTTGACGGCAGCGCGGTACTGCTTGGCCACCTGCGCGATCGGCTTGGCCCCGATTGCATCTCGCGAGATGTAGTTGTCGGCGAAGCCGCGCATACAGAAGACGTACTTTGGTCCGGAGCCTCCGAAGAAGTCACGGTAGAACTCCCAGAATTGATCATGGTTGGGCGTCTTGTGGCCGTACCAGCCCACTGAATGATCAGGTAGCGCGACGGGCACGCTCTTCGGCAAGCTCGCCCACATGGTGTAGAGGAGTTCGCGTCGCTGCGTGGTCCAGCCGGACTCGATGGTGACGTACGCGTTGTCGCGATTGGTGAGCACGCGATCACGGCTGGTGAAGAACTCATCGGTCGCCGTCACGAACTCGATTGCGGCCTTCATCGTGACGTGCGGGATCTCGCCATTGAGGTGTACGGCAGGGTGCTTGTTGAAGGCATTTGCGATGAACCGGGTGCCACAGCGCGGCAGGCCCACAACCATCAAGGGTCTGGCATTGTCGAGTACGGGGTTTAGGAGCACTACTTCTTGCCCTGCTGCTCCTTGAGCAAGTCACGGATCTCCTCCAGCAATTGCACGTCAGCCGGACGAGCGTCGACTCCGCTCTGACCCATGCGTTGACGGTACTTGTTCATGGGAAGAACGAAAACGAGATAGAGCACTGTCAAGGTGATGAAGAAGGTGATGAGCCCGGTCACGAGAAGCCCCACGTTGAGGATGCCACCGCCCGGCAGGGTCGGACCGCCATCGAGGGTCTTGCCACCGGTGATGACGTAGACGAACCACACAACTATGGGGTCGATGAGTGCTTTGGTGACCGCCGCCACCAAAGCCGCAAGTGCGGTGCCGACGGCGACCGCAACCGCGAGGTCGATCACGTTGCCGCGGAAGACGAACTGCTTGAATCCCTTGATCATTTATCCTCCTTCGTTGCCCAGAAGCGTAGCCGAAAGACTGCCGTCGGTGGAGGCGGCCGCGAGTGCTGGTGCCGTGTTCTCAGGTACTTCGACGAGTAGCCCGGAGTCGGTTGATCCGGACGTCGCGACAACCACCCGAGCTGCGCTGGCGAGCACACGACCTTGACCCTGCACTACGCCGATGAGGTCAATGTGATCTCCGGTCCGGATGAATCGGATTTGCTGAGCATCGAGGCGGATAGCGAGCAGTACGTGGCCGGCCGGGAGCTCCCGTGCCTCAAGAAGTCTTGTAGTGGTGATGAGCTCGTGCGCACGCATGGGCGTAAGAAGAGTGCGTCCGAGCGCCTGTTGTGTGCCATTGACCTCTGCACCGCTGAGGACATCGTGTGGAAACGAAGTGCTCACGACGTCGCCCTCGGCGAGGATGGTGCCCGCGGGTAGGTCGTGCGCAGCGGCTAAAACAGTTTCGGTATCAGGTGTCGCTCTTAGCGACGTCAGAGCGATCCACGCGGCTACGAATACGAGCGCGGCGATGACGAGGCGACGGCGTTTGCGGACCAAGCGCAGGACTGAGTGCATGCCGGACGATACGTCGAAATCGGCCCGGCATGCCTGCGGCTATCCACAGGGCGAGTTCAGCTCGAGGAGGTGGACGGACTTGCTGGGGCGGCGGGGGCGGCGGGGGCCGCAGGTGTCGCCGGGGCTGAAGGAGTGCTGGTGCTCGGGGGCGATGGCGTCGAGGACGAACTTGAGTCTGTGCTCGAGCGCGAGTCTGTGCGGTAAAAGCCCGAGCCCTTGAACATCACGCCCACGTTGTTAAACAGTTTGCGCAGCCGGCCCTGGCACTTGGGGCACTGCGTCAGGGAGTCCTCGGACATTGACTGCACGATGTCGAAGGCGTTATCGCAAGAGGTGCACGCATACGAGTAGGTAGGCATGTGTCCTCCTTGGTCGACTAGTCGGCTAGCACTCGAAACAGCAGAGTGCTAATTGTGCCGCATCCGGTTCAGGGCGTCCACTTGGGTTAGTGTCGGTATGTGACTATCGAAGCAGTGGGGCTCTCCAAACGCTACGGCTCAGTTTTGGCCGTTGACGCATTGACTTTCACCGTGCCGCGCGGGGTGGTGACGGGATTCCTGGGGCCAAACGGCGCCGGCAAGTCCACTGCGATGCGGCTGATGCTCGACCTTGACCGGGGTGAAGGGCGCACCGCCTTTGACGGTAAGCCGCTCAAGGAGCATCGACACGCTTCGCGCGTTGTGGGTGCGCACCTCGACGCGAAGGTGTTTCACCCGCAGCGCACTGCGCGCAATCACCTGCGGATGGTCGGGTCCGACGCTGGCGTCTCCAATGCCCGCGTAGATGAAGTACTGAGCATGGTGGGTCTCGATTCCGTAGCTCGCAAACGCCCCAAGACTTTCTCCCTCGGCATGTCTCAACGTCTCGCCCTCGCGGGAGCCGTCCTCGCTGATCCGATGTGCTTGATGCTCGATGAGCCTGCCAACGGCCTCGACCCACAGTCGATCCAGTGGTTGCGCGAGTTCCTGCGCAACTACGCATCTCAGGGCCGTTCCGTGCTTGTCTCCAGTCACCTGCTGAGTGAGATGCAGTTAATGGCTGATCGCATCGTGGTCATTGCAAAGGGCAAGTTGATTACCGATGGCACGGTCGAAGACTTTGTGTCGATGAGCACCCGCAACGATGTGCTCGTGCGCTGCGACCGGCCCGAAGCGCTCGTTGAACTACTGCGTGCCGAAGGCGTCACGGCTGTTGCAGAAGGTCCCGATGGATTGGCTGTCATTGGCGAGTCCACTGATCGGGTAGGCGAAGCGGCATTCCGCGCCGGTGTCGTCGTACGTGAACTCGTCTCGCGTAGAGCGAGCCTCGAGGAGGCGTTCCTCGAACTCACCAGTGACGCCCAGGGCTTCGCGGCGGGAGGCCAGCTATGAGTGGCCAGATTCGCTACGAGTGGCTTCGACTCACGACGATTCGGTCGACGTGGATCATGCTGGCGATGCCGATTGTCCTTGCGGCCGCTGTGGGTTGGCTCTTTGGGCACTTCTCTAGTGCGCTTGACCGTAGTGGCCAAGGTCTGACTATCGGTTTCGAATTACTTATCAATGCGAGTCCGGTCATGACTCTGGCAGCCGTCTTCCTGAGTGTTGTGTTTGCGCAGGCGATCGGTCAGGAATACCGACACGGGCTTATCCGGGTGACGCTGACCCAGTTCCCGCATCGCAACAGGGTCTTGGTTGTGAAGATCGCCATGATGAGCATCTTGGTGCTCGTCATGGCTGTCATCGTCGTGGCGGTGTTGTGGGGTGCCGCGATTGTGGGCATCGCGCCGACAGGTGGCTCGATCAGATACATCGCCGCAACCGATAATCCGTTGATCGTTCGGGCGCTGTTGTATGTGCTGGTCTTCACGGCTATCGCCTTCGCGATCACGATGATCACGCGTATCATTCAGTTGGGCATCATCTTGCCGATTGTGTTGGCGCTGCTTGTCGAGCCCATCATCCGAGTGATCGTGCTCATCGCCACCGGTGGATCAAATGGTGGGCGGCCCGACATCGCCTCTGAGCCACTGATCTTGCGTTTACTTCCGTTCTCCAGCGGGCAGAGTGCTTTGGCCACTGATGGTGACCCATGGCAAGGACTCCTGATCTTCGCGATCTGGGGTGCAGTATTGCTCATTCCTGGGTGGATTCTCTTCGTCCGTCGTGATGCGTGACCAACTGCGTCTAGTCGCCGCTGTCGCACTCGGTGGGGCGCTGGGTGCGCTCGCGCGCTGGGCGATGTTCAGGTTTAGCTTGTCGATCGCCGAGGTCTCGTGGTGGTCGACGATCGCGGTCAATGCCATTGGGTGTCTTGCGATGGGGTTAGTAGTCGGTCTCATCATTCGCGGTGGCCACGGTAACGCCGCACTCCACGCTTTTCTCACCACAGGCTTGCTCGGTGGCTTCACGACATTCTCGGCATTCGCTGTCGACGCAATCCGCATCGGTGAGCACAGCATCTGGCAGTCGACTCTCTACGTGATAGCGACTGTTGTCATTAGCATCGGACTCGTGTGGCTGGGACTTCGTGTTTCCGTGAGGCGCGCGCAATGACTTCAGGAAATCTGCTGTTGGACGCCCTACTGGTCGCGGTGGGCGCTGCCGCAGGTGCAGTGGCTCGGCTACTGCTGGGCTGGTGGCAGACGCGTGCAATTCCGGGGGGATTCCCGTGGGCCATCTGGTTCGCCAACGTCATCGGTTCGCTGTTTGCCGGATTTGTATCTGGGATGACCTCGACACACATCTTCTTACTTCTGGGCATCGGATTCTGCGGTGCTCTCACCACGATGTCGACCTTCGCGCTTGATGTGGTGATGCTCAGAGCCGAAGGTGCACGACGGATGGCCGTGGTCAACGTTTTTGCTTCGGTGATTCCCGCGTTAGTTTTTGCTGGGCTTGGGCTCTGGCTCGGGAGTCTCGTCTAGGGGCGCAATGTTCGAGTTGGGGTCACGATTACATCCACGCAAGCGTCCCAGTCGTTAGCGGGAAGTCCCTCTAGCACTTCATCGTCGAAGCACAGGGCCACCCGGAGCGGACCGCCGGATGCGTGCTGCGGTACATCGGCAAGAGCCGCGTCGAAGTAGCCACCGCCGTATCCCACTCTCCGCCCGGTGGCGGGATCAACTGCGAGGGCTGGAACAACGATGATTGCGGAGTCGCGCAGTAATGCGGTTGTGGGTTCCTTGGGTTCGAGAATGTCCCACTTCCCAGCGATCAACGAGTCAGGTTCGTCATATCGACCCCACTCAAGGGTGCGAGGGCCAGAAACCCGGGGGAGCAGGATCATGCGGCCCGCAGTATGCAAACGGTCGATGAGGCGCCAGGTGTCGGGCTCGGTGTCGAGTGAGGCGTAGATCGCGATGCAGTGGGCGGCCTCGCCTTCGAGAAGCGCCTCGAATCTTTCCGCGATCGCAGCCGAATCTGCATGCCGTTGTTCCCTGCTGCGTGCATCTCGGGCCCGACGTGATGCGGAGCGAATCACGGACTGATCTGCCGCCTTCATGGCGACCATCCTGCCGCTTCTGGGCTCTCGGCCCTAGGGTGGCCCTATGGTCACCAAGGCGGTCATCCCGGCGGCGGGTCTCGGCACGAGGTTCCTCCCTGCCACAAAGGCAATGCCCAAGGAGATGCTGCCGGTCGTCGACAAGCCCGCGATCCAGTACGTAGTCGAAGAAGCGGTGGCTGCCGGACTTGACGACGTGCTCTTTGTGACGGGGCGCAGTAAGCGATCACTGGAGGATCACTTCGACCGCAATCTCGAACTTGAGGTGGCGTTGTCGCAAAAGGGTGACCTAGAACGTCTTGCGTTGGTTAATGCCTCGACTGAACTCGCGCGGATTCATTACGTGCGTCAAGGCGACCCGATGGGCCTCGGTCACGCGGTGCTACTGGCCGAGCAGCATGTGGGCAATGAGCCGTTCGCGGTCCTACTGGGCGATGACCTCATCGATGAGCGTGATGCGATCCTGCCCGCCATGCTGAAGGTGCAAGAAAAATTTGGTGGCTCAGTGATTGCCCTGATGGAGGTGCCACCCGATCAGATTTCCCTCTACGGATGTGCGGCGACCGAATTCACTGATGTGTATGACGTTGTGCGGATCACAAATTTGGTGGAAAAGCCCGCGGTCGGTGAAGCGCCCAGCAATCTCGCCATCATTGGCCGCTATGTCCTTGACCCATCAGTGTTTGGGGTGCTGGCTAAGACCGCACCTGGGCGGGGCGGAGAGATCCAACTTACCGATGCACTGCGCGATCTCGCGATGACCGATCCAGCCAAGGGTGGGGGCGTGCATGGCGTCATCTTCCGCGGTCGGCGCTATGACACAGGTGACAAGTTGTCATATCTGCAGGCCGTGGTTCGCCTAGCCGCCGATCGGGATGACTTAGGGCCGGAATTCCGTGCCTGGCTCGCAGACTTCGTGAGGGAGCAGCGTTAATGCGTAGTGTTGAGGACCACATAAAGCATGTCTTGTTGGGCATCGCACCCCTCGAGCCGTTGGTGTTGCCTCTGCAGGAAACCCTCGGTTGCGTCCTCGCAGAGGATGTGTTTGCGCCGTGGCCGTTGCCGTCGTTCGACAACTCCTCAATGGACGGTTACGCGGTGATTTCTGCTGATGTTGCGTCGGCGACGGAGGTGTCTCCGGTTTCACTCGATGTGATCGACGATGTCGCCGCGGGCTCACGAGCCAATGTGCGAGTGTTGCCGGGCACGGCTGTCCGGATCATGACCGGGGCGCCGATGCCCGATGGCGCAGACTCGGTGGTGCCCGTAGAAGGGACCGATGGCGGGACTGACAACGTCTTGATATCTCGCCGGGTTGATGCGGGCGCCTACATCCGCCGCGCAGGTGAGGACATCGTGGCTGGCGACCGTGTGCAGTCTGCGGGAGATGTGATCGGACCTCGGCAGGTTGCCGTACTCGCTGCCGTCGGTCGCGGCGAAGTTAAGGTGCGCCCGCGTCCTCGGGTTGTGGTGGTTTCGACCGGAGATGAGCTCGTCGAACCGGGAACTGCAATCCGACACGGTCAGGTTGTGGACTCCAATGGAGTGATGCTCGCGATGGCAGCCCAGGCCGCCGGTGCCGAGGCCTTTCGCTCCGGTCCGGTTGCCGACGACGAGCAGCGGTTCATGGGTGCGATCGAGGACCAGTTGATTCGCGCAGATCTCGTCATCACCAGTGGTGGAGTGAGTATGGGCGCCTACGACACCGTCAAAGCGGCTCTGTCGAAGGTGGGCACAGTCGAATTCACAAAGGTCGCGATGCAGCCGGGCATGCCCCAAGGTTTCGGTCGGCTCGGCCCCGAAAACACCCCGATCTTTACGCTGCCCGGCAACCCGGTGAGTTCGTACATTTCCTTTGAGTTGTTCGTGCGTCCGGTGATTCGCCGCATGTTGGGTCAAACTGAACTGCACCGACCCACAGTTCGGGCAACGTGCGAGCAGGGATTCGATTCGCCCTCAGGCAAGACGCAATTCATGCGTGCGCAATTGCGAGTGGATTCAGGACGTTATGTGGTGATTCCTATTGGCGGTCATGGGTCGCACGTGCTCGGCGGGCTTTCCCAATCCAACGCGTTGATTGTGGTGCCGGCAGACGTTACGCGAATCTCCGACAATGATCCGGTGACCGTCATCGACCTAGGTGGTGCCGGATGAGCGAGTTCACTCACCTCAATGATCGTGGCGAGGCGCGCATGGTCGATGTCACGGCCAAGGAGGTCACGGTGCGCGAAGCTCGTGCCTCTGGCCGTGTGTTGGTGTCCGCCGAGGTCATTGGGCTTCTGCGAGGCGGAGGTGTGCCCAAGGGCGACGCGATCGCGGTTGCTCGCATCGCAGGAATCCAAGCGGCTAAACGCACCCCGGATCTGGTGCCGTTGTGCCATCCGATTGCGATCCACGCAGTGGATGTCGACTTGTCCGTTGAAGATGATCATGTGGCTATTTCCGCGACTGTGCGAACCGCAGATCGCACCGGAGTGGAGATGGAAGCCCTTACCTGTGTGGCCGTGGCGGGGCTCGCGTTGGTTGACATGGTCAAGGCCGTAGACAAAGGCGCAACTATCAGCGACGTTCGCGTAGAGCACAAGTCGGGCGGTCGATCCGGCACTTGGCAGCGAGCGGGCAACTGACTATGTCCGCGTGGCCGGCGACTCTGCGAGAGGGTCGAGTGGGGCTGCGACCCATCCGCCTGCGCGATGGCACTGCCTGGCGCGAGGTTAGATCACGCAATGTCGAATGGCTACGCCCATGGGAGGCGACTGTCCCCAATGGATCGGCTGACTTCGCTCCAACCTTCTCCGCCATGGTGCGCAGATTGAAGGCCGAGGCCCGTGAGAATCGGACCCTGCCGTGGGTCGTGACCTACGACGGAGCCCTCGTGGGCCAACTGACCGTGGGCGGGATCTCGTGGGGATCGCTGCGTAGCGCCTATATCGGCTACTGGATCGACAGCCGTGTGGCAGGCCGAGGAATTATGCCGACCGCGGTGGGCATGGCGACGGATTTCTGCTTCCGGCAGATGGGGCTGCATCGCATCGAGATCAACGTACGGCCGGAAAATCAGGCCTCTCGGCGGATCCCGGAGAAACTTGGATTCCGGATCGAGGGGAGGCGGCCCCGTTACCTGCACATCGACGGCGATTGGCGCGATCATCTGACGTACGCGTTGCTGGCCGAGGAGGCCGGGGAAGGCGTGTTATCTCGGCTTATTCGGACCGACGAGGACGTGAACATGGCGTTGCGACACGACGACACAACGATGTCGTAATGCACGGCTATCTCTAACTCTGCCGTTAACGTCAGACACGTGACCGGCCTCATCTATGTGGCGATAATCGCCCTTTGGGCAGCAGTGCTCATCCCGATCTGGCTGCGTCGTCACGAATCCGATGAAATCAAGGCGGTTGACCGCTTTGACGGAGCGATGAAGGCCCTTCGGGGATTCCGTCGCGGGTCACGTGGTTCGGTCGACACCGAGGTGTCTGTCAAGGGTGCTTGGCGCAATGAGCGCCCAGTTTCGAGCGCCGCCGCCCGCCGCCGCAAGGTTCTTTTGTCCTTGGCCGGTTTGTTTGTTGTCGCTGTCGTCACGTGGATCCTGGGCTGGCTGCCAATCTGGGCGCCGCTGCTGTTGGTCGCGCTGTTCGCCGCATTCGTCTTTCTGGCCCGCAAGCAGGTTGCTGCCGAAACCCGCGCGACTCGCACATCTCGCAAATCTCGTTCCTCCAGTGCAACCCGCGCCTCTCGCGACGAGCCTTACGAGGATGCGCCGAACCCACCGCGCAGTCGTCGCCGCGAGGAGCGCGTCTACGCGGACATCGACGCCGAATACACCCAAGCCCACGAGGAAGAGCTTGCTCGCCCTCGTCGCCGTGACCCGCTGCGCCCCACCGGCAGCTGGGAGGCGATGCCGCAGAATCTGCCCACCTATGTCGATGCACCTTCCGCTTCCGCGGTGCCGCGTCGCATTGACCGGGTGACGGGCACCTGGGACTCACAGGCGATGCTCGATCAGGTCCGCATCCAGCGCGACCGAGCTGCAGCCGCAGAATTCTTCGATCAGACGCAGGATTACGAAGAGCAACGTCGCGCCTCGGGCGCCTAAGCGCCTCGCTGACTCCCATCGCCCCTTGGTAGGGTGTGAGCCTCCCGTTGGGGGGCTGTAGCGCAGTCCGGTAGCGCACCTCGTTCGCATCGAGGGGGTCAGGGGTTCGAATCCCCTCAGCTCCACAAATGACAATGCCCAGGGTTGTTCCCCTGGGCATTGTCATTTGTTTGGGGTGTTGTGTGGGGATTCGGGAGGAGCTCGCTGTGGGCGAGCGACGGTTCCCCTCAGCTCCACAAATGACAATGCCCAGGGTTGTTCCCCTGGGCTTAACTTCCCTCAACGCACAATCGCGATTGAGTTGGTCGCGCCATGCATACTGGACAGATGCTGACTCGCTTCACCGTTCTATCCGCTGCCGCTCTCTTGCCCCTTGCCACGCTGATCCCCATGACCGCGGCGTCAGCGGCCCCGGAGATTTCCACAGGGGCCGCTCAGCAGTATGTGGGATGTACGTGGCAATTGGGCCACAAGGACCAAACGCTGGCCTGTGGGCAGACATTCTCGAAAACCGGTGTCGCCGCGTTTTCCCAGTGTTGGCGTTTCCGTCCGGCACCAGCGAGCGTGCAGCGTCGCGTGGGCAGTGAGTGGGTCCGCACGTCGTTGAGAGTTCGCACTTTTGCCAAGGCCGATTCGTGCAATGCGAACGTGTCATGGCGTTCGATGGTGGTAGTTCCGGTGACGGGCAGGCACCCGGGAAAGACAACAACGTATAAAATTGTCTTACCCGCGACGGATAACTACCGCCTCACCACGCTGCTGTTTGGTGTGTGCGTGGTGACCGTAGGCACGACAACTCCTTGCGTGTGAGTGCCTAGACCCAGGTCGGCATCCAGATGCGTAGAACCAGCAGTGGCTGTGGAATCGGCTCGCCTGTCCAGACGGGGTACCACCACCACGCCGCGATCACAGTAAGCAGCAGGATCGACCCGGCGCCCACTGCGCCCCAAAGTCGTCGACGCGAAGTTGCTTTGACAGGTCCGAGGATCGAGCCGCACGACATCGCTAGTGCTATCGCCACGAATGGAGCGAAGGCAACCGCATAGAACGAGAAAATCGTGCGGTCGAGGATGAGCCACCACGAAACCCAGCCCGCGAGCATGCCCGCGAGGAGCGCGCCCGAACGCCAGTCGCGCCATGCGATCCAGCGCCAGAGCTGGTGCAGAAGCGCGAAGCAGCCACCCCACCACAAGACCGGGTTGCCAACGGCGAGGACCTCAGCGGCACAGTTGCTCCCAGTGCACGAGCCCGAACCGTTAGGAAACGACTCGTAGTAGAAGGACACTGGTCTTGTTTGGAACATCCAACTCAGCGGATTGGATTGGTAGGAGTGGTCAGCAGTGAGATGCACGCTGAAGTTCCAGGCTTCCACGTGATAGTGCCACAGCGACAGCAGTGCTGAGGGAATCCACGTGTGGGGCTGCGAGTCAGCCCAGTGCCGTCCCCATCCCCCATCAGTGACAAACCAACCAGTCCACGTGGCTACGTAGGTGACTAGCGCCAGTACGACAATGCCGATGAAGGCTGGTGGTGCGCTCTTGAGCACAGATACCCAGAACGGATGACGGACGCCGATCGACTTGCGGGTACCGATGTCCCACAGGACCGCCATGATGGCGAACACTGCAACGAACCAGATGCCAGACCACTTCACGCCGCAGGCCAGGCCCAGCGAAATCCCCGCTAGCCATCGGAAGGGCCGCCAGCCGAGACTCGGACCCATGCCGGCGCAGACTGCATCGAGACCGCGTAAGGACACGATTTTGGCCAGCCGTTTCCGGGTGAAATCGCGGTCCAAGACTAAAAAGCCAAATGCGGCAAGGGCCCAGAAAGCTAGGACGTTGTCGAGCAACGAGGTGCGGCTCATCACGATGCTTAGGCCATCTAGCGCCAGGAAGAGGCCAGCGAATATTGCAATCAAGTCTGAACGAGTCATGCGCCGAACGATGCGGACGAGAATGAAGACTGCGAAGGTGCCGAGTAAGGCGACCGAGAAGCGATAACCAAATGGTGTCGCGCCAAAAAGGAATTCGCCCACTGCGATCGTCCACTTGCCGAACGGCGGGTGGACTACAAACGCCGACTGATCAGTGAAGATGTCGAGTGTGCGCCAGTCACCATTTGAGTTCAAGATGATGTCGTTGGCGTCCTTGACGGTCGACTGCTCGTAGCCGTAGCGGAGGAGAGACAGCGCATCCTTGGCGTAATACGTCTCGTCAAACATGACCGCGTGCGGGCGCCACAGATCAACGAATCGGATTACTCCTGCGATGCCGGCCACGACCAAGGCGCTGACCCAGCCGATCCATGCCTTGGGCATCGGGGGATAGAGGCGCTCAGGGAGGCTGCGAGTGTCTCGAGCTGGCATTGGGCGAAGCTTCGCCAGGAGGGTCGCGGTGCTCATGGGGCCTGCCTCACTCGGTCATCGTAGGCTCCCTGACACCATGGAGGCGTGAGCATGGACACTGGCGCCCTCGTGGTGGCGGCAACGCCCCTGGGCAATCCTGCCGACGCATCCGCGCGACTGCGCGATTTGCTCGCGAATGCGGACGTCATCGCAGCTGAGGACACTCGGCGTCTGCGCCGGCTGGCGAGCGACCTGGGGCTGCAAGTCACCGGTCGAATCGTGTCGTTTCATGAGTCGGCTGAGAAGGCTCGAACTCCGGGACTCATCGAAGCAATACAGGGTGGTGCGACGGTCCTGCTCGTCTCAGACGCTGGCATGCCAGGTGTGAGTGATCCCGGCTATCGGCTCATCCGCGCAGCGATTGATGCCAACCTGCCCATTACCGTCGCTCCCGGACCTTCTGCTGTTCTCACCGCTTTGGTGCTGTCTGGACTTCCGGTTGATCGTTTCTGTTTCGAGGGCTTCCTGTCTCGACGCGGTGGCGAGCGCCGTGCGCGTATCGCCGAACTCGTTCATGAACCGCGCACCCTGGTTTTCTTTGAAGCTCCGCATCGCATCGTGGCCACACTTGCCGACCTCGCTGAGGCATTCGGCGCGCGTCAGGCTGCCATCTGTCGTGAACTCACAAAGACGTACGAGGAGGTGATCCGCGGCGATCTCGTCGAACTCGCACAACGTGTCACCGAACTGCGCGGGGAGATCACTCTCGTCGTTGAGGGACGCACTACGCCGCAGTTGGCCTCCGCTGACCCCGCCACGCTGGCCGATGAGGTCGCCCGACGTGTCGAGGCGGGAGCTGATCGCAAGGAGGCGTTGGCTGAAGTGGCCGCCGAAGCAGGAGTTCCCCGCCGGGACGTCTATGACGCTGTCGTCGCGGCCAAGCGTGCCCCTTAGGATTGCGTTATGACTGACAAGGCGTACTACGTAACGACGCCGATCTACTACGTCAACGATGCGCCTCATATCGGCCACGCCTACACGACCACCGCAGGCGACGTTCTGACTCGCTGGCACCGTCAGCGCGGTGAAGACGTCTGGTACCTCACCGGCGTTGATGAGCACGGCACCAAGGTGCAGCGGGCCGCAGAGGCAGGAGGGGTCACGCCGCAAGAGTGGGTCGACAGACTCGTCACAGATGCGTGGCTGCCCGTCCTCGACACTGTCAATGCCGCTAATGACGACTTCATCCGCACCACCTCCGATCGACATAAGGGCGCCGTCCAGCGCTTCTGGGAGGTTGTACGCGACAACGGCTACGTCTACGCCGCTCCCTATGCCGGGCCATACTGCGTCGGCTGTGAGGAGTTCAAACTCGCTGGGGATCTTGTTGCCGGGGAAGGCGACTACAAAGGTCAGCAGTTATGTCCGGTGCATGGTCGACCGGTGGAGCAAGTAGAAGAAGACAACTGGTTCTTCAAACTATCCGCATTGGCCGAACGGTTGATTGCGCATTACGAGGCCAATCCCACCGCGATCCAACCGCAGAGTGCATACAACGAAGTGATGTCGTTCCTTCGTCAGGGCCTCGTCGACATCTCGATGTCGCGGTCATCGGTCAAGTGGGGGATTCCGTTGCCCTGGGACTCCGATCAAGTTGTCTACGTATGGTTCGATGCGCTCCTCAACTACATCACTGCAGTGGGATATGGCGCGGAGCCCGGGACCGCGGAAGCCGAGCTATTCGAGCGCACGTGGCCGGTTGACGTGCATCTCGTAGGCAAGGACATTTTGCGATTCCATGCGGTCTACTGGCCCGCGATGTTGATGGCTGCCGAACTCCCGCTGCCACGCAAGGTGTTTGCACACGGCTGGTTATTGGTGGGCGGCGAGAAGATGAGCAAGACTCGCTTAACGGGCATTGCTCCTGCGCAGATCATCGATCACTTCGGCGCGGATGCGTTTCGCTACTACTTCCTGCGCGCAATCACCTTTGGCAACGACGGATCCTTCTCGTGGGAGGACATGTCTGCGCGATATACCTCAGAGTTGGCGAATGGCTTGGGCAACCTCGCCTCGCGCGCCACAGCGATGGTGGAGAAATACTGCAGCGGCACAGTGCCAGCGCCGAGTACCTATACGGAGGCGGACCTGCGGATCCAGCAGCAATTGGTCGATGCGGTGGCCGCTGCAGACACCGCGTACCTCGCACTTGACTTTTCTACCGGCATCGGAGCGGTGAATGGTTTCGTGGAGGCCGTTAATCGCTATGTGACAGAGCAGGAGCCGTGGAAGGTCGCCAAGGATGAATCGCAGACCGAAAGGCTGCACACCATCCTCTACGTCCTGTGCGATTCACTGCGCGCGATCGCGGTTCTGCACCACGCGTTGATGCCTCGAGTCACTGCTCTTATGTGGGAGCAGATAGGGGCAGTCGTGCTCGGGGATATCTCTGCGCAGCGCGTTCAGGAAACCGCAGCTTGGGGCCAACTTCCAGTAGGAGCCCGCGTCACTAAGGGCGAAATTCTCTTCCCACGTCTGGAAGATCCGGTCGAAGCGTGAAGGGTCTGCCCGAGATCCCGGTGGGATTGACCACGCCCGTTGTGGATACCCACTGCCATTTGGACATCCACGACTCCGAACGTGCCGGGTTGCACATGAGCGTTGATGAGGCTCTTGCAGCGGCAGCAGGAGTCGGTGTGACCCGAGTCGTTCAGGTGGGCTGTGATGTTGAGTCGGCGCGTTGGTCAGTGGAGCTTGCGAATTCACGCGATGACGTCGTGGCGGCCGTTGCGCTGCATCCCAATGAAGCGGCTCGACTCGTCGAGCGTGGTGGTCGACCCGCGCTGGAGTCGGCATACGACGAGATCGCATCGCTCGCACGACATCCGAAGGTTCGCGCAATTGGCGAAACCGGCCTTGACTACTTCCGTACCAAGGGAGACGGTCAGGAGATCCAGCGCGAGTCCTTCCGCTGGCACATAGATCTAGCGATCGCACTGGACAAGACACTCGTGATTCACGACCGTGATTCGCACGATGATGTCCTGGAAACCTTAGAGAAGCACGGCGCTCCCGCACGAGTCGTTTTCCACTGCTTTTCGGGTGACGCTGCAATGGCACGTCACTGCGCGGAGCGCGGCTGGTTCATGTCGTTCGCTGGTGTCGTGACCTTCGCAAGTAATGACGCCTTGCGGGAGGCGTTGGTGGAGGTCCCTGACGATCTCGTGCTCGTGGAGACCGATGCGCCCTATCTCACCCCCGTGCCACACCGAGGCGCAACGAATGCGTCCTATCTTGTGCCGCTGACTGTGCGGTCGATGGCCGAGACCCGCGGTGCGGACGTCGACGAACTCTGTGCGGCGTTGTGGCGCAATGCCGAGCGCGCGTTCGGCGCACTATGACCGGTGATCTGTGAACGACTCGCTGCTCGGTCCAGCTCAGGTCCGCGAACTTGCGGAACGCTACGGGATTCGACCGACAAAGCAACGCGGACAGAACTTTGTCATTGACCCTAATACCGTGCGACGCATCGCCCGAGTGGCGGAAGTCGGCGCCGATGACGTGGTGCTCGAAGTTGGCCCGGGCCTCGGCAGCCTGACTCTCGCACTGCTTCCGCTGGTGCGTCGCGTGATCGCAGTGGAGATTGACGAGACGCTGGCTAGCGCCCTCCCGAAGACCATCGCGGAGTACCAACCGGAGCATCTTGACCGACTCGATGTGGTGTGTGCCGATGCGTTGCACATCAAAAAACTTCCAGAGGCTCCAACCGCGTTGGTGTCGAATTTGCCCTACAACGTGGCTGTTCCCGTGCTTTTGCACGCGCTGGAGACGTACCCGACCATTCGCCGCTGTCTGGTGATGGTGCAAGCCGAGGTCGCTGATCGGCTTGCCGCACCTCCAGGTTCTCGCACCTACGGCGTGCCGAGTGTGAAGGCGCGCTGGTACGCCGACGTACGCCTCGCTGGCTCGGTGCCGCCTTCGGTGTTCTGGCCGGCGCCGCGGGTGGACTCCGGGCTGGTTCTGCTGGAGCGCCGTGACCCGCCCACTACCGACGCTCCACAGAAGGCCGTATTCGCCGCGATCGATGCCGCCTTCGCGCAACGTCGGAAGGGACTTCGTTCGGCTCTGAGCCAGTGGGCCGGGGGAGCAGTGCGCTCGGAGGAGATTTTGCGTGCCGCTGGCGTTGACCCGATGACGCGTGGAGAGATGCTCTCAGTGGAGGACTTCGCACGTATCGCCGAGCAGCGGTCGTAGGCTCTCGATATGCGTCAGCACATTGCCCGTGCGCCTGCGAAGGTGAATTTGCAACTTTCGGTCGGGCCATTGCAAGACGATGGATACCACGATCTCGTGACGGTGTTCCATGCTGTTGCGCTGTTTGATGATGTGCACGCGACGGCCGCCGAGCCGGGCTCAGGTATTTCACTTTCCATAGTCGGGTCTCAGCGCGAGCTTGTGCCAGTGGACTCGACCAATCTCGCGTGGCGTGCCGCTCAAGCGCTCGCGGATCACGCGGGAGTTGACCCCGACGTTCATCTACGCATCACCAAGGGCATTCCGGTTGCGGGTGGCATGGCGGGTGGCAGCGCGGACGCGGCAGCCGCGCTCGTTGCCTGTGATTCGTTGTGGGCTCTGCGTACGCCACGAGCCACGCTGATGGAAATAGCAGCGACCTTGGGATCAGACGTTCCCTTCAGTCTTCATGGCGGCACAGCTATCGGCACGGGTCGTGGCGATATTTTGACGCCGGTGCTCACACGGAGTTCCTTCTGGTGGGTGTTCGCACTTGCCGAAGGTGGTCTGTCGACTCCCGCGGTCTATGCCGAGTGCGATCGTCTTCGCGCCGGAAGTGTTGTTGCCCCACCCATGCTCTCTGGCCCGCTTATGTCTGCGTTGCGCTCGGGCGATGCGAATGAATTGGCCAAGAATCTCACCAATGACCTGGAGCGCCCGGCAGTTTCGCTGCGCCCCGGACTATCGCGAGTGCTCGGCCTCGGAGAAGAATACGCAGCTCTGCGCGCAATCGTGTCAGGTAGCGGACCGACATGTGCATTCCTAGCCCGTGACGGCGAGCACGCCTTGGACCTGTCAGTAGCGCTGTCGTCGTCGGGCCTATGCCGCACGGTGGTTAGGGCTGCAGGCCCCGTACCCGGAGCCGTACTCGTATGAGTTACTGAACGGCTTTGGCTGCGTCTGCAGCCGTTTTGGCTGCGAGCGCTTTGTTATATCCGCGAATTCGATGACTCTTCGCTGGGTCAACGAGTTTGCCGGCGAGACGCAACGGCTTGGGCCAGCGCACGTCGTATGCCAACCGCGTCTGCTCGAGCCAGCGGATTGCTCTCGCGCTGGCATCGATCTGACCGCGTAGCACGCCGTGGCGGGCACATGTCGGATCAGCGTGATGCAGGTTGTGCCATGACTCACCTAGTGAGGGGATGGCCAACCAGTTCACGTTGGTCGAGTTGTCGCGCGAGTTGAACGGACGCTTGCCGAACACGTGACAGATCGAGTTGATTGACCACGTCACGTGATGTACGAGCGCGATTCGGACCAGTCCGGCCCAGAAGAATGCGGTGATGGCACCCTGCCACGACCAGGTGACAAGTCCACCAATGACCGCTGGCAAGAGCAAGGACGCGAGGACCAGCCACATGAAGCTCTTAGTGATGACGCGCAGATCATTGTCTTCGGCGACGTCAGGAGCCCAACGCTCGATGGAGGACTGCTGATCTGAGAACAACCAGCCGGCGTGAGCCCACCACAGGCCCTTGGTCAGGGCTCGCGGAGTCTTGCCGAATCGCCATGGGGAGTGCGGGTCATTTGCTTCATCACTGAAGGCATGATGGCGGCGGTGATCGGCGACCCACTGGCCGATAGATCCCTCAACAGCAAGTGAGCCGGTGAGCGCGAGCAGGATCTTGATCGTTCGGCTGGTCTTGAAGGATCCATGAGTGAAGTAGCGGTGGAATCCCACAGTGATGCCGCCAGCACTGAGCACGTAGAAGACCAAGAAGATGACCACATCAGTCCAAGACAACCAGCCCTGCCAGGCGACCGGGATCGCGGCAATTACAGCCATCAGCGGGATCGTGATGAACAGGACGATCAATGACTTCAGCAGCGTGCTAGGCGGGGCCTCGTCCACGTCGGACAGGGGCTTGCGTTCGGGCGCTGCCGTGGTCATACCATCTCCTTGCATTGGGGAATGCTCGCAGGAATTAATCTACCCCAGGATGCCCTGCCTCGCCCTTCCTCACCCGGTGTCACAATGATCACCCCGTTTCCCAAGATGGGGTAGTCCCGGTTCGTCTAATGGCAGGACAAGAGCCTTTGGAGCTCTGTATGGGGGTTCGACTCCCTCACCGGGAGCCCACGTGTGGGCGATAGTGTGGCGTGTCACACCATCAGGAGGTCCCGTGCCAGCATCCCCCCGCCCCGCAGTGGTCGTGATTCTCGCGGCCGGCGAAGGCACACGGATGCGCTCGGCATTGCCGAAAGTTCTACATCGTGTTGCTGGCCGTTCACTTGTTGAGCACGTAGTCGAGTCGGCCGCCCATCTCTCACCTGAGCGCGTTGTCGTAGTTGTTGGACATGGACGCGAGCAGGTCACTGCGCACATCGCCGAGATCTCTCCATGGGTGACGACCGTCGTGCAAGAGGAACAGCGCGGCACAGGGCATGCTGTGCGCGTCACTCTGGATGCCATTGGCGCGATTGATGGTGGACCCGTAGTCGTACTCACTGGTGATACCCCGCTGCTGACTGGGGCGACCCTCGAAACTCTCCTTGCTCACCACTCGGCTACGAGTGCGGCCGCGACAGTGCTTACGGCAGTGCTTGAAGATCCGACGGGATATGGCCGCATTGTGCGCAGTGCCGATGGCCAAGTACGCCAGATTGTCGAACACCGCGACGCCGATGAAGCGGTCCTCGCGATTAACGAGATCAACTCTGGCATGTATGCCTTTGATGCCGTGCAACTCGTGACGGCGCTCGCCCAGGTCACATCGACAAACGCGCAAGGAGAGGAATACCTCACCGACGTCGTCGCGATTCTGCGGACTTCGGGTGCCCGTGTCGAAGCAATCGCTGCAAGTGACCCGACGGAGATCATGGGGGTCAACGATCGCGTGCAACTTGCTGAAGCTGGTGCCTTCATGCGTGATCGCATCAATGCACAGTGGATGCGCGCCGGTGTCACCATGCTGGACCCGACCAGTGTGTGGATCGATGTTGACGTCGACCTCGCTAGCGATGTGACCCTGCTTCCCGACACGCATCTGATTGGCCCGACGGTTATCGCTGAAGGCGCGATCGTGGGCCCCGGCACGACGTTGAAGGCTTGCGAGGTCGGTGAGGGTGCCACGGTTCGGCACACTTGGGCAGAACTCGCGGTCATTGGTCCC
>CAFBMR010000015.1_pt1 | contig 25238 bp, 17 predicted proteins | sample 7269021 | NCBI WGS metagenome assembly CAFBMR01 (sample SAMEA6814071, study PRJEB35770) | uncultured Actinomycetes bacterium | biome: Freshwater; feature: Freshwater reservoir; material: water | place: Czech Republic | collected 2017-05-23 | depth 30m m
CCGCAGGTACGTCCTGCGCGCATTGGGCGATGGCCTCCGGAATATCTCGTGAACCACTACGCACCACGTACCGAACGAGGGTCGCACCACAACTCGTTGACCCTGCCCCGCCCACCACGTGCGTAGAATTCGCGACAACTAAGTGAGCGGAGTTCGGGAACTGCGCCTTCACCATGTCGCCTTCGGCAGCGGAGGTGATGCTGTCGAGTTCGCCGGAGAGAATGAGCGTAGGTACCTCGGAGTAATGACCAGCAAGTGGATGCGGGGGCCCTGCTGGATTCGTGGTGGATATCGGCCAGCGCAAGCATAGATCCGGTGCGCTCCAGCCAGAGCGGTTGTAGTCACTGATGCTGAATGGCGCGTAGATCCCGGGGTTTCTCTCATTCATTCGCGAAACAGCGTTCTGATACTGCTGAATTCGCCTCGCAGGTGCAGCTGACATGTCGTACATCTGCACGTAGTCGTGACAACTCACTGCTGTGTCGAGACCTTCGCTAAACGCTCGTGGATTACTGAGCCATGATCCCGTATAGAAAAACTCTGCATAGAGCCGTGCGAGTGGGACTGGATCAGCGTCTTGAGCCGCACGAACAGCGGCAGTGAATTCACGAAATACGGTCGTACTGTACGTCGAATTGAAGGCGATGGCGGTGAGACCCGGAGCGGTCAATGTGATCTGATGACGCGCACCGTCTCCACCTGGAGCCCAGACAGTAAGCGGCTTCCTTCGCAATTTCTCCACGAGATCGGCAAGATCCCGGATGGGTCTTGGGCTGGCAGACGCACATAGCGGACTGCGTGCGCAAGTAACATTTAGAGCATTCCGTAGCGCCGGCCCCTGAGTCGGGTACCAAGCGCTCTCGCCATAAACCGGATAGGCGCCATCAAGGATGAGTGTTCGCAACAGGTCGGGGTGACGTCCGGCGAAAACCTGAGCAAAGAATGTGCCGTAAGAGTCGCCATACATATCAACTACACCTAACTTCAGCGCTTTGATGATTGCGGCGAGGTCGTCAGCTGACAAAGCGGACCCATAGAGATTTGCATGATCTCCGAGCGATCGGGCGCACTTGGCCGCTTCACGATCGATCGACATTGTCCCGATCTCCAGTCCGGGGCAGTTGATGGGCTCACTACGGCCGGTGCCACGCTGGTCGACCAGAAGCATGTTGCGGCGCTCAAGCAGAGTCCCGTACATCTCGGCGAACCACCACGCTGATCCAGTCGTGCTGTAACCGGGCCCGCCTTCATGCGGCACGACCGTGCCAAGGGTAGGTCGACTGGTGTCTCGAGCTGGAATGAATGCGAAACCCACGCGTATGGTGCCGGGCACGGTTCCCGTTGGATCCCACGCACGATCTAGGTGTCCACACACGGCCCCTGGATAGACATCGCAGGGGACCAGGCGCACCCCGCTCACGGCCGCTGGCGCCTCGGAGAGTGGCGCAGCGTTAGCCGGCGCAATCACCGCGAATGTGAGCAAAGCGCTCACGGCCAAGATGAGTCGTCGCAGATTCATGCCACCACTATGACGTGAAAGTCTGCCGGATGTCACTCGAAGCGGCGGCCTTCGGACGCCATCGCGACCAGGCCAGCAGTGGGCTCGAAGCGCTCGCCATAACGGACCGCGAGTTCGTGCGCCCGCGCAACGAAGCCGGCAATACCGCCGGAGTAGCCGTTGACAAACTGAAGCACGCCGCCACTCCACGGTGGGAAACCAATACCAAAGATTGAACCGATATTTGCCTCGGGCACTGATCGCAAGACGCCCTCCTCGTAACAACGAACGCTCTCGAGGACCTCAGCAAAGAGCATGCGCTCCTTGACGTCGTCGAACGACATCCCTGAATTCGATCCTCCGAACTTTGTGACAAGTCCGTCCCAGAGACCAAGGCGCTTGCCGTCGGCGTAGTCGTAGAAACCGGCCCCGGCTCCACGGCCTCCGCGACCTGCATCGTCGACCATGTAGTTGACGACATCGAAGGCTGGGTGCGCGCCGAGTGGCTTTCCGGCAGCTTCAGCGCCTCGCCGAGTTTCGGCATAAATGCGCTGCCCCAGCAAAATGCTGATCTCATCGAAGAGCGCAAGCGGCCCAGTGGGGTAGCCCGATTGCAATGCGGCCTGCTCAATCGACGGCGCCGGTACACCCTCAGCAAGCAGTGCAACAGCCTCGCCCATAAACGTCATGATGACTCGCGAAGTGAAGAACCCACGACTGTCATTGACAACAATGGGTGTCTTCTTGATCTGCAGGGCGATATCGATTGCCTTGGCGATCGTCGCGTCAGATGTCTTCTCGCCGACAACGATCTCGAGTAGTGGCATTTTGTCGACGGGCGAGAAGAAGTGCAGCCCAATGAAGTCCGCAGGACGAGTCACGCCAGTTGCCAGATCGGTTATGGGCAAGGTCGAGGTATTGCTACCGAGAAGTGCGTCAGGTGCGAGGTACTTCTCAACCTCGTTGTAGACCTGCTTCTTTAGGTCAGGATTTTCAAACACCGCCTCGATCAGCAGATCTGCGCCTTGTGCATCTGCGGCATCGACAGTGGGGTGGATCCGACCGAGAATCTCCTCGCGTGCCTCCGCAGTCATTTTTCCGCGCGAGACGGCTTTGTCGAGAAGTCCGGTGCTGTACGCCTTGCCTTTCTCAGCCGCCTCGAGTGAGGTATCACGAAGGACAACATCCATACCCGCACGCGCACAGACATAGGCGATTCCAGCGCCCATCATCCCTGCGCCCAAAATGAGAATCTTCTTTGCGCGGTACTGTTCGAAACCTGCTGGTCGCGCGCCACCTTTGGTGATGTGCTGAAGATCGAAGAAGAATGCCTGAATCATGTTCGAAGAGACCTGACCAGTCGCAAGTTCGACGAACAACTCCGTCTCGATCTTCTCGGCAGTTGCTATGTCGACCTGGGCGCCTTCCACCGCCGCCGCCATGATGTTCAGCGGTGCCGGCATGGGCGCACCCTTGGTCTGTTTGCGCAGATTGGCCGGGAACGCTGGAAGGAACTGCGCGAGGCTTGGTGAGCTCGGGGTGCCACCGGGCATCTTGTAGCCCTTGACGTCCCATGGCTGTGAAGGGGCTGGGTTAGATGAGATCCAGGCACGTGCTGCCTCGTGCATGGCTTCCGGTGACTCTGCAATCTCATCCACAAGCCCGACCGCGAGTGCTTCAGCGGGCTTACGTCGTTGTCCTTGGAGGAGCACCTCCATGAGCGCTTTCTGCAGGCCGAACATGCGTGTGGTGCGTACGACTCCGCCGCCGCCAGGGAGCAGACCAAGAGTGACTTCGGGGAGCCCGATCTCACTACCCTTGGCGTTGAGCGCGACGCGATGGTGACACGCGAGGGCAAGTTCGAGGCCACCACCGAGGGCGGCTCCATTAATCGCTGCAACGACTGGTTTACCGAGGGTCTCAATGCGGCGCATTTGGGCTTTCAACTGATCAAGCAGAGCCTTGATGACCGGACCATCTGCAGGCGAGGCCTTGATGATCATGGCCAGATCCGCACCGGCGAGGAAAGTCTTCTTTGCACTCGTGATGATGACACCGCTATAGGAGTCCTTCTCAGCCTCGAGACGATCTACGGTCTCGCCAAGTGAGTCGAGGAACTTCTGGTGGATGGTGTTTGCCCCGCCGTCGGGATCATCCATTGTGAGGACAACGACGCCGTCGGTGAGGTCCCAGCGAATCATGTTCGTGGACATGGACAGATCTCCCTATAGCCGTTCGATGATGGTGGCGAGGCCCATGCCGCCACCGATACACAATGTGATGAGGCCGTAGCGGCCGTTCGTGCGCTCGAGTTCATCGAGTGCGATGCCAAGGATGATCGCACCCGTTGCACCAAGTGGATGTCCCATAGCGATTGCTCCACCGTTGACATTGACCTGGTCGATCGACAGGTCCATATCCTTCATCCACTTCAGAACGACTGCAGCAAAAGCTTCATTGAGCTCCCATACGTCGATATCTTTGGCTTTCAGACCTGCAGCCTTCAATACTTTGAGGGTGGCCGGAGTCGGACCCGTGAGCATGATGGTGGAGTCAGCACCGCTGACAGCGGTGGCGACGACACGTGCACGCGGCACCATCCCGAAGTCCTTGCCCACTTGTTCGTTGCCAACGAGGACGAGGGCAGAGCCGTCGACGATTCCAGAGGAGTTGCCGGCCGTGTGCACGTGGTTGATGCGCTCAAGTGTGTGGTACTTCTGCAGGGCTACTGCATCGAAGCCACCCATTTCTCCCATCATGGCAAAAGATGGAGTGAGAGCACCAAGGGACTCAGCAGTGGTCTGGGGCCGCATGAACTCGTCGTGATCGAGCAGGATCATGCCATTGCGATCACGGACCGGCACGACTGACTTGGTGAAGTTGCCGCTGCTCCACGCTTTGGCGGCGCGCTGCTGTGAAGTCACGGCGTACGCGTCAACATCATCGCGAGTGAAGCCTTCGATAGTGGCAATCAGATCAGCGCTGACCCCTTGCGGGACGAAATAGGTATCCCAAGAAATTTCTGGGTCCATCGCCCATGCTCCGCCATCAGTGCCGATCGGGACACGACTCATCGACTCAATGCCGCCGGCGATGATCAGCTGGTCCCAACCCGCACGCACTTTCTGGGCAGCAAGATTGACCGCCTCAAGTCCCGACGCGCAAAAGCGGTTGATCTGGGTCCCGCCCACCGTGTCGGGGAGGCCGGAGAAGATTGCGGCTGTCTTGGCTACGTCGGCCCCCTGATCGCCTACCGGGGTCACGCAGCCCAAAATCAGGTCATCAATGGCGTTGGGGTCCATACCGGAATGCCGAGCCTGCAGTTCGTGGATGAGCCCGGTCACTAGGGAGACCGGCTTGACCCCATGAAGGGACCCACCCTTGCCTTTGCCACGCGGGGTGCGGATTGCCTCGTAGATATACGCCTCGCCCATGGATCCTCCTGCACACATGAAAAGACACTTAAGTTACTCCACAGTAACATGATCGAAATTGCATAGGCCCTGATCCCCCAGCCGTCCGTGCATTTGCAATCCCATCTCGTAGCGTAGGCCTCCCATGGAAGGTGGACTATGAACCCCGCACGCCTCTTGGCCCTCCTTGCTGAGGAGACGGCCACCTACGAATCTCGCACCCCTCACTCGCGACGGCTCTTTGGTCAAGCAGACCACCTGTTCGGCCGCGTACCGATGACGTGGATGAACAAGTGGGCGGGTGGCTACCCAATCTATCTCGCACAGGCGCGTGGCAACAGAATCGTGGATGTTGATGGGCACGAATACGTCGACTTCGCTCTAGGCGACACCGCCGCCATGGCCGGACACTCACCTCGTCCCACGATTGAGGCCGTTCAACGCCGAATCGCTGAGGACGGTGGCATCACCACGATGATGCCAAGTGACGATGCAGAGTGGGTAGCCGCTGAACTCACTAGGCGATTTGGTTTGCCGCTGTGGTCTTTCACGCTGTCGGCGACTGACGCCAACAGGTGGGCACTGCGCTTGGCCCGTATGGCAACCGGGCGATCCAAGGTCCTGTCATTCGCATACTGCTATCACGGGTCGGTCGACGAAACTTTTGCTGTACGTGATGAGCAAGGACAAACGGTGATTCGTTCGGGCGGAGTGGGAGCGCCCATTGACATCACCCAGACGAGTAGATCCGCAGAGTTTAACGATCTCGCTTCGGTTGAAGAGGCATTGCGCCACGGAGACGTGGCGGTCTGCATAACGGAGCCTGCATTAACCAACATCGGCATCGTGCTGCCTGAGCCAGGTTTCCTGGAAGGCCTACGCGAGTTGTGTACCCGGTACGGGACTTTGCTTCTCATTGATGAGACTCACACGATCTCTGTCGGTCCAGGCGGTGCCACGACTTCTTGGGGTCTAGTTCCTGACATCTTCGTTATCGGCAAGAGCATCGGCGGTGGAATTCCTACGGGCGCCTATGGCATCACCCAAGAATTGGCTGACCGCATTAACGCACATGCAGAGGCAGATCTTATTGACGTGGGTGGGGTCGGCGGTACTCTCGCCGGCAATGTACTCACCACTGCCGCGATGCGGGCAACTCTGGAAGAGGTTCTCACCGGCCCGGCGTTCGACCACATGATTTCCCTTGCGACTCGTTTTCGTGAAGGTGTTGAATCCACGCTGTTGCGCTACGACATCCCATGGTCTATCACGCAGTTGGGCGCGCGCGCGGAGTACCGATTTACCCGCCCTGCGCCGCGCAATGGTACCGAGTCGGCTGCTGCAGGTGCACCTGAGACAGAGGCGTATCTCCACTTGTTCATGGCCAATCGAGGCGTTCTGCTGACACCGTTCCACAACATGGCGCTGATGTGTCCGCAGACAACTCTTGCTGACGTGGAATTGCATACTTCACTCTTTCGAGAAGCTGTCGACATACTCGTCAATGCTGACGCTGTGCAGTTGCCCCAGCAGCATCAGGAGGAGCCATGCTAAAAAAATTTTTCTTTTTCGGCTTTTTGATGTTTCTTGTGCTTCTGATTGTCGGAGGCTGGTTCGGTTACCAGGCCTACATTCATGGCACCAATACCGTTGCTATCCAGCAACGACAGTTGCAAGTGATCGCAGCGTGGCAGACGGATCCGGCTGCGATGAAATTGGCAGCCAAAGGCAAAGGTGGAGTCACACCGTCTGGCATCAACGACACGATGCGCTCTAACGGCGTCGCGACTGTTGATTCCTTTCGGGCTGGTGGCAAAAGACTCACGATTACGTATACGCCAATCACCTGTAACAACCAGCCGTACACCTATGACATCAAGCGATCGCCAGGCTTGATCACATTGCTCATTTACGTCGATGCATCCTGGTGGCCAGATCCCGTCGGCCTGTGGAACCGAGTGTCTTCATCTGGGGGATGCGCTGCTGAGAGTCGTCAGGCGACATTGACCATCTCATTGGATTCCGGTGTTGGCGCTGATGCTGTTGTAGACGCAGCATCCGGCACCTCATTGGCTCGACAACCATAGGATCTAGCCATGACCGTACGGGTATCTCTGATGCAAGTGGACTGCTCCGACAGCGAGCATCCTGACGATCGAGTCGCACGCGTCATAGACGACACGGCTGAGGCTTGCGCAAATGCTGACATGGTCGTGCTCCCAGAGTTGTGGCACGCAGGTGCGTTTGCCATCGATGTCGCTCGGCAGCACCAGCAGCCGATGGATGGACCACTGGTGAGTGGCATGCGAACGGTTGCGGCTGACACCAATACGTGGGTGTATGTAGGTTCCTTCGCAGAAACGTTGGCGGGGAATACATACAACACAGCGGTACTCGTCGGTCCCGACGGGGATATTCGAGCGGCTTATCGCAAGGTGCATCTCTTCGGATTCTCAGGTGGAGAGACGACCCTGATGACTGCGGGTGAGGACCTCGTGGTGGTGGATACACCGCTGGGGCCCACTGGCTTAGCAACTTGCTACGACCTACGCTTTCCCGAGATGTTCCGCCAACTAGTCGACAGAGGAGCGCATAGTTTTCTGGTTCCTTCCGGTTGGCCAACCCGACGGATAGAGCACTGGCGCATTCTTGCGCGGGCACGAGCTATCGAGAATCAAGCGTGGATGCTGGCGTGCAACCAAGTGGGATCACACGCGGGCGTTGTACTGGGTGGCCATTCGATGATCGTTGACCCGTGGGGCGCGGTCGTTGCCGAAGGCGATGACTCAGAATGCGTGGTGTCGGCAGGAATTGACCCCGATTACGTGACCGAAACTCGCCGCATTTTCCCGGTTCTAGCCGATCGTAAACTCTGACAGCTCTAGTCGTTTTGACCTGGGCGTGAATTAAGCCCCGCGAGATAGTCGTTGTATGCACGCAACTCAGCATCATCGTCGCGATCAGCCTGTCGATCGATCCGTCGAGCTTCGCGATCGTCCGCTCGCGACCATTGGATGACCAAGACGACCAGCAAAATGAGTGTAGGAATTTCGCCGAGCCCCCACGCGACACCTCCCCCGAAACGGGTGTCGGCAAGTGGGTCGGGAATCCAGGGCGGTCTGACCATGCCGAACCACTCAATGCCAAGAGGTGTGTTCCCCATCATGATCACGACAGCGAATAGTGCATGCAATGCCAATGCCACGAGAAGAATTACGAAGCGCGCCCAGTACGCAAGCGGCCGCGGCCGTGGATCGATCCCAATGATTATCCATGCGAACAGGTATCCCGAAGCTAGGAAATGAACCTCCATCGCGATATGGCCGACGTGACTTCCCATCAGCCACCCAAACAAGCCGGTGAAATACAATCCGTATAAACCAAGCACATAGATGGCAAGTACAAAAATCGGATTTGTTAAAAGTTTCATAAGTGGCGTGTGCAAGAACCACATCAGCCATTCACGTGGACCCCGCTCTGGACCCTTCGCCGTGTGTAACGCGCGCAAAGCCAAAGTCGCTGGAGCACCGAGGACTAGCATGATCGGCGCAAGCATGGTCATCGTCATGTGCTGCACCATGTGCCAGCCGACGGATACTTGAGCGTATGTGGCAATGCCACCGCTGGTCGTCCAAATGACGATGACAAGACCAATCAGCCACGCAACTGTGCGACCCCAGGGCCAACGATCGCCGCGCCGGAGTAGACGAATCACACCGGCTAAGTAAAGCCCACCGGCAACGAGAGCTCCGATGAAGAAGACAGGCTCGAGCCGGAATCCGAATGCGAGCGCTTCCCACGTGGGGGCCAGCGGATAAAGGAATCCAAGTAATGTTTCGCCGATCGTGGGAAGTCGCGTTTCGACTCTGGGGTATGCACTCAGGGCTAGCGTCACACCCAATGCGAAGGAGACGGTGATCAAGGCAATCTCGACACTTATCCAACGAATAAAAGCCGAACGACTACCCGGAGACTGGCCATCGGGAAGGTGTGGAATGAGACGCTTGCGAATTACTGCCGCTATGAGCACAAGTACGACGAGAAGGAACACCTTAAGCAGAACTACTTGCCCGTATCCGGTCGTCCACAATTGAGCCACGTTGTCGAGTCGGGTGTAGGCATTTGCAAGGCCACTGGCCGCGAGTAGTAAGACGCAGATAAGGGCCAACACGGCGAACTTGCGCGCAGCGCTGGCCACGTTGAAACTGCCCTTTCCAGCTCGCGTGATTATCCCGTGTGTGATGATGGCGATGAGTGGTCCAAGCCACAACACGGCAGCGATGATGTGAGTGATGCCTGCCGAAATCGCCAGTGCGTGGTCTCCGAGACCAGAGCCGTGGCCAGATAGTGCTGGAAGTGCGCAGGCACCAACGGCAATAATGAGCCAGAACGCTGTGAGCCCGGTCGTCGACGTTAGGGCGGCCCCGATGGCGACGACTGTCACCACGATCGCCACGATCGCAAGCGACCGAGTCTGTGGGATATCCATGGCATATGTGCCGGCTATGCCGGGGGAGAGTGCACGAGAGAGTGGGACACCCAGTACCAGCGCGAGTGTGAAGAAGAGTTGCACGATGGACAACAACGCCCAAGCGGCTGCGGCGCTCACCCCGCGTAGTAGATCTCCTCGGCCGGTTTGTGACACAACACCATCGCGGGACGAGGGTGCCAGGAATGCCGCAGATACGAGCCATCCCACTGTTAACGCTGCCGCGATATCGGTGGAAAAACGAACTATGGGCAGCCCCCACGACACAACTGGACCGGGGTCGGGCAGACCGTCGGCGGCGGGTGTGTAACCGCCACCCGTGAGGGTCAGTGTCGCGAGCAGCGCGACGATCGCTAGGGAAATGACGACTGCGGCAGTCAAGCGAATTCGGGCATGACTGCGACCAGCTGCGAGGAGGGAGGCGGGCTCAGCCATCTCAGCGGCGGCGGGCGATGAGCGCGATGATTGCGATGACCGCGAGAACAACTATGGCGATGAGCGCGATGATCCAGCCCGTCGAAGACGTGCTGCTGACTGGGTTGGTATCGGGAGACGTCGTGGGTGACGCCGAGCTTGATGAGTCGGTGGGTTCGGGAGACGTTGTCTGAGTCGGTCCCGGCTCAGGAGATGTGGTGGGACTTGGCGCTGGTGAAGATGAAGCGGACGTCGGTGAAGATGAAGCGGAAGAGGACGTCGGAGTTGGGGACGGTGATTCCATCACGTAACTGAAAGTGATCGCTCCACTCACCGGATGACCGTCCTGCGAAACAACGCGGTAGGAGACGGTGTAAGTGCTGCCGGGAGCATCTGACGGCCAAGGGAGAACAACGGTGGCTCCAGCAACCGTGACTCCTGCGATGGATAGCGGTTCTCCGTCGGCGTTCGCGATGTTGAAATTTACGAAATCTGGGAGCAGGTCCTCGTCGAAGACAAATGTGACCTGCGCGGGAGGGGCCGCGAGTTCGGCGCCATCGCGAGGATCGCTAGACACGAGACCGGTGTGAGCGGAGGCCGGTGCCAGGCCACCAGCAAAGAAAATAGCCACGATCAGGGCCAGAAGGCTGAGGGCTGGCAGATACCGAAGTCTCTTCACGGGCTTAGCCTACGCCTCGGAATACGAGGATGGTGCGCCTGTCAGGCGGCTTTGGCATTGGAGAGTGCAGACATCTTTTGCCACTGCTTCCATGTGTAATTCCAGTAGCCGTAAGCCTGGTCGTTCGTGACCTTGAGTGGAGACCCATCTGCCTCTACAACATCACCAACGCGAGTGTGCTTGAAGACCCACTTTGAGTCCGCATTAGACATATTGGTGCAGCCGTGAGAGAGATTGGCTTCACCGAGCTGGAAGTTCCACGGGGCTGAGTGAATGAACTCGCCATCCCAGGTGATTCGCAGCGCGTAGTCAACACGAATCTTCCAGCCCTTCTTGGGGATCGGGTTCCACAGAACCTTTAACTGGTAGCCGTATTTCTCGGAGATGACCTTGATGCCACTGGTCGTGTCAAGACCGGCACGGCCGCTGGAGATGGGGAATGTCTCGATCTTTTTGTCGTCCTGCCAGATCACCATTTTGTAGTCAGCGATCCGAGTACGAATGATGACCTTTGGGCCAGTCTCAAACTTCATGGAGAAGTTCGTTCCCCAGACATCTGCGGCACCCTGGACGTCGGCAAGGTGTGCTTGCACGATGACCTTGTCATTAGCTGGCCAGTAGTCGCGCGGCCTGAAGCCAATTGTTGTGTCATTGATCCAGCCCCAAGACGATGGCCCGATTGGCTTTGCCGATGTTATAGAGAGGCCCGCTTCGACAGCAGCCTTGTATTTGTCCGCGATAGGCATGGGGAATTCGATCCGAATCGGGATTCCTACGCCGTACTTGCAGACTGAACGCTTGCACTTAGTCGGGTCGGGCACCGGGTGAATCGCTCCGCCGAAGGTGCTCGCAGCAGCCTCGGTCGAGAACCGAATCAGGGCCTTCGAACCGTCGGCACCGAGCACGCGAACCCAGTAGCGATGTGAGGGGGCCAAGTCGTTGTAGATCCAGGTACGACGCACCTGAGTAGAGAGTGCAATCGGGAGCTGAACCACGGGCTCATCGACGGTCTGTAGGAAAACCTGTGCTCCAGTGGGGACGTTGCGAATTCGCAGATCAGACCCAGCCGCCACCTTGGCGTCCTTGACCAGAGGCTCGTTGTTGATGATGAACTCCACGGCGTGAACTTGGTCAGTCTCCGGGGCATCCGAACTCTGGACGGCTGAGGCAGCCGAGGGCACAGCCACTAAACCGGCCAGCACGGTGATGGCTACGGCAACAAGTGTCAGTTTCTTCATGATCCTTCTTCAAACCCACAGAACACGGTGATCGTTCATTAACGGTACCCCGAGGGTCCCCACCAAGTCATTTCCGCGGGTGCCTTTCCATCGCCACACCAGCCACTTCGGGGAATTTTCGGGATAAACGCTTAAGCGCAGGCTCGATCTTGCCTAGAACACCGATTCTGGCAGCTCCATGATGTCCAAGGTTGTGGCCTCAGCCACACTTCTCTCTGCTGCGAGAAGCGGCAAGCGGTTCGAGGCAAACCAGTGAGCAATGGCTACCTTGCCTTTATAAAAGTCAACGTCACTGTGTGCAGCACCTGCGTCGAGTGCTGCGAGCGCAACCTCGGCTTGCTTGATGAGCTGCCAACCGATCATCAAGTCTCCGGCACTCATGAGCAGGCGAGTGGTGTTGAGGCCGACGCGATAGATCTCCTGTGGATTCGTCTGCGAGGCCATCGCCCACTGGCCAAGGGAACCGATGATGCCTTGGACGTCTTCGAGAGCCTTGCCCAGAAGGACGCGTTCTGCCGCCAGTCGCCCGTCGCCGTCGTCGCCCTTCACGGTCTCAGTGATCTGGGCAGCTATGTAGAAGATTGCCTTGAATTGGTCACGTACCATTTTGCGGAAGAAGAAGTCCAGTCCCTGAATAGCAGTTGTGCCTTCGTACAGGGTGTCGATCTTCGCATCGCGGATGTATTGCTCAATTGGGTAGTCCTGTAGGTAACCAGAACCGCCGTAGATCTGCAGCGACTGCGCGAGAAGTTCGTATGAGCGCTCGGACCCGACACCCTTAATGATGGGAAGCATAAGGTCAACGATTCGTTCTGCGAGATCTGTGTCAATTCCTTCAACGCCGGCCTGGCCCAGAAAGACCGTGTCTTGCCACATCGCGGTGTAGTGCACGAGCGCACGCAAGCCTTCGGCGTACGCCTTCTGCATGAGCAGGCTACGGCGGACATCGGGGTGGTGAATGATGGTGACGCGCGGCGCAGTCTTGTCGGTCATCTGAGTTAAATCGGCACTCTGAACACGAGTTTTCGCATATTCGAGTGCATTGAGATAGCCCGTGGATAATGTGCCGATTGCCTTGGTACCGACCATCATGCGGGCGTATTCGATCACGAGGAACATCTGAGCGATGCCGTCATGTACGTCGCCTACCAACCAACCGACCGCGGGCTCCCTTTCGCCGAACGTGAGCTCGCAGGTGGTTGATGCTTTGAGGCCCATCTTCTTCTCGACATTGGTGGCATAAACACCGTTGCGCGCACCGATCGCGCCACTTGTGAGGTCAACATGGAACTTTGGAACGAGGAACAAGGAGAGGCCCTTCGTGCCCGCGCCACCGATACCCTCAACACCAACCGGACGTGCAAGCACGAGATGAATGATGTTGTCGGACATGTCGTGCTCGGCAGAGGTGATAAAGCGCTTCACTCCTTCGATATGCCAACTTCCATCTGCTTGTGGCAGTGCCTTGGCGCGACCTGCGCCCACGTCGGAGCCGGCATCGGGCTCGGTGAGCACCATGGTTGCGCCCCACTGCTGGTCGACCATGAGTTGCGCCCAGCGCTTCTGATCGTCGTTTCCGAGTCGATCTAGGACATTGGCGAATCCGGCACCAGACATGTACAAGAAGGCCGCCGGGTTGGCGCCGAGAAACATCTCCGCAGCAGCCCAACGCATTGATGGAGGAGTGCCCGCTCCGCCCATGTGTGGGGGCAGATCCAAGCGCCACCATTCACTGTCCATGAGCGCACGGAATGACTTCTTGAAGTCTTCGGGCATCTTCACACTTGATGTGGCCGGGTCGAAAACTGGCGGAGTTCGGTCGGCGCTGACAAAGGAATCTGCCAACGGACCCACTGCGAGTCGCTCGATCTCCACGAGTGCATTGCGGGCCGTGTCGGTGTCCATGTCGGCTAATGGCCCGTGTCCTAGTCGGTCCCCGAGGCCCTGCATCTCGAACAGGTTGAACTCGATGTCGCGGAGGTTTGCCTTGTAGTGCGTCATGTTCACTCCTGTATGCGGGTGTTACTCGCAAGTAACTCTATAATGCTACTCACCGGTAACATTTGCAAGTCACGGAGCCCGTAATTCACGTCGGCTTTGGCAGCGTGGCGGATCCGACGCTGTAGCCCCTACCCTGTGGGGATGCCCACTAGGCCGTGGATCGGCTCCGTCACTCCGGTGGCTCCGCCTCCCGAAGCATCGCCGCGGCTCCGCAATCTGGTCTATGCCGGATTTGTAACGGGGATTTGGGCCGGAGTCACCTGTCTGATCGGTTACGGAATCGGCCGCCTGGCCGGTGTTCCCTTCGAAGTGAAGTCGCCGATGTCGAGCGAGTTCACCGTGGTGCCGTGGTATCTCGTACTTTTCGAGCCAATCGTTGTGGGTGTACTGGCCGGTCTGCTCGCGTCGCTTCTTCTTGGTCGGCGCTTTGCGCGGCGACTGGTCTTCTGGACTGGCACTCTGCTCGCTCTTGCCTCCATGTTGAGCCCAGTATTTCAACCCGATGAAGTGCTGTGGTCGACTCGGTTGTGGCTGTGTGTGCTCCATGTCATCACCTGGTTCTTCATTGTCCCGCAGGTCGCACGCATCGTCGGTGATAGCGAACCTGGTGCGAGCGTTCCGCGCACCTAGACTCAGGGGATGAGTCAAACCTTCGCATCCTTGAAGGTCCCTGACTATCGCCGTTACATCGGTGCGCAACTCGGCGCCAACATGGGCCTATGGATGCAGCGCGTTGCGCAGGACTGGCTTGTTCTTCAAATCACGGGCTCCTCCGGTGTTGCTATCGGCTTTGTGACCGCGCTTCAGTTCCTTCCCTTCCTGCTTGTTGCTCCATGGGCTGGCGTGCTAGCCGATCGCGTCTCGCGTCAAGTTGTGTTGGTCTCCACCCAAAGCGCACTCATTGCCTTGTCAGTAGCTATGGCTCTCTTAGTCGTGACGGGCAGCATTACTGAGACCTGGATCTACATCTTCGCATTGCTGTCGGGGGTCGCAGCTGCGGTCGACAACCCGGCGCGACAGGCAATCCTGGGCGATGTTGTCGGACAAGAGAATCTGGTTAATGGTGTTGCCCTTAACTCCGTTGCCTTCAACATGTCGCGCATTCTTGGGCCGGCACTCGCTGGCGTTCTTATTGCGTTGTGGGGTACCAGTGAGGTCTTTGTAATCACCGCGCTCCTGTTTGGTCTGTCGCTTGTTCTTCTCGCCACGATGAAGTCGATTACTCATCCGCGTGACCATGCCGCCTCGCAAGGAGATAGAAAACCGACCTTGGGCCAGGGGCTGCGGTTCGTTGGGCGCGACGGCGCGATGCTTTTTTGCATGCTTGCTGTCTTCATCGTGGCAAGTTTTAACCTGAACTTTCAGCTCACCACAGCCCTAATGAGCACTGTCGAATTTGGTGGTGACGCGGCGGCGTTTGGAATTCTCACAACAATCCTGTCCGTTGGCTCACTGCTGGGGTCGTTGCTCGCAGCACGACGCAAGAGCGTCCGTATCCGACTAGTGGTGGCTTCAGCCGTAATGCTCGGCCTCATGTCAGCTTTGACCGGAACCATGCCCACTCGGCTCACATATGCGCTCGCGCTTCCTCTATGCGGACTCTTCGCGATGACATTTACGACGTCTGTCCAGTCCTATGTTCAGGTACGAACTCCGGCCCACATGCGCGGACGTGTCATGGGGATATACACAGTTGTGTTCTTCGCGGGGACACCTGTTGGTGCTCCCCTCATCGGCTGGGCATCTGATCATCTCGGCCCTCGAATTGGATTGATCGGGGGTGGCGCGCTGAGCGTGGCGGGCATTCTTATTTTGGTTATGTGGCTGATGCGGCGGATGCAACGGCCCGCGAATCAGACGTGAGTGAGTGACGTGCGTCGTCGCTGAGCTGATTTAGGAGATGCAACCAGTCAATCGCCCAGACCGATACACACAGTGCTGTCGCATGAGCCCGATCAGTCAAGTCGAGATGATCAGCGGCCACCAAAACCTGGTCTAGATCGACGGGAAGTGGCTCAAACGCATCTGATGTGTCAGGTGGGAATGATGTCGGTTGGGCCGTAGCGCATTCCTCGGCGAGTTGATTCCAGACCAACTCTGATGCGTGTGTCGATGTGAGCACTGCGGATTTAAGTGAGACAGGCAATATGACGGCTTCTCGTTGCACAATGTGAGTCAACAACTTTCCGTATGACATCAGTGCTCGAGTGGAGTCACCAACACGCATCCATGGGCCGAGACGACTTCCATTCCCGCGCTGAACCAGCGCGAGATCGATGGCCTCCACACTGTTGGACAGATCGAGTCGAGCGATGGACTCAATGGCGGGAATTTTCTCGATCGGGACATCACCTGCGAGCACACCAACGGCCGTTGAGGCCATGCGTGCACACGATCGAACCGCGGTGGCCGTTACACGACCGAGGAATCCCATAACGCCATGGGGCCAGAGCAGAACCGCGCAAAGGATCGCGACAAGTGCGCCAAGCCCCATATTCTCCAGGCGGGTAAGACCCAGGATTAGATCTGTTGGCCACTCGATGAGTGCGAAAGCGATGAGAACCATAGCCGAGAAGGCTGTCTGGGAGACGGCGACGCTGTTTGGGCTGCCGGATGCCCAGCCGACAATCAGGGCTGTGACAGGAAGTAAAACCCAAAGCAGACCCTGCCAATTCATGAAGTCGGAGAGAAGAATGATGCCCGTACCGACACTGGCACCCACGGCTGTGCCCCAGACAACCTGCCATGCAGCGCGCCGTGTCGACAGCACATCAACTCGCAGAACCGCAATCACTCCCAAGAGCACCCACAGCCCGTAGGAGATGCCAGCGAAATGCACTACACCGGCACCGATAGCGATGGCCACACTCCCGCGCAGCGCACTGAAAAGCCACGGTGAACGCGTATTCGCGTTGAGGAGCAGGTCCCGCCACCACGGGCGCACCTGCTCCGCACGGTCGCTCATCGGATCAGTTACAGCCCCTCGCACGTCATGGACAAGACTGGCAACCTGCTCTGTGAGCATGGACACCACTCGCGTCGCATGCGCGCGTTGAAGCTCAGTGACAATCGTGTCTGCGGACACGTGAGATGCAGCCTGTGACATCACCCATTGAGTGCAACTGTCGTAATGATCATCAAGGAGCTGCGGAAAAGCACCGATGTTGGGCAGCGACTCTGATGGGTCGTGTAGTGCGCGGGCAGAAGTCTCCATGGCATCACCAGAATTCATCCCCAGAGCGCGTGTCCCAGGAATGATCGACCGCGCTTGCCGCACCAAAACTAATTGCATCTGGCGTAGCACGCGTACACGAGCGACGAGCTGCATCAGTGCTCTATCCCGCCGCGAGACTCCCGCTGGACGGAATGGCTGTCCACCGAACTCGCGGTGTACGGCAGTAACTGCCTCCTGAACATCCTGTTCGGCTGCCTTAAGCGCCGCGTGGTTGGAGAGATCTCCCCATGCGAGTCTCGCGAGGTGCGACATCGCATCTAGCGCACCGGCGATGCCATCGCGTACGTGACGACGCCGGTCAGTGGGGAGAACAAAGAGTAGGCAGAGTGCCGAAACGATGGCTCCAGTTGTGAGACCGGTGAGGATAGCTGGCCACTGCGCCAGGGTGGCGGAGGATGTAACTGCCACGGCGAGCTGCGAGATCACAATGGGCGCCCCCGCGGCGACGAGTCCCCGCAGCACCCCGATGAAGAACAGGACAAATCCGAGAACGAGAGTTACGAACACGAGCAGATAAAGGTTGACGGTGGAGGCCATCCCAAGCGCGATTACCGGCACGCACGCAACGCCCGCCACCACGCAGGCAAGGAGGCGGACCTTCGCGGTACCTGAGAAATCGGCGGTGCCCACGGCACTGGTGAGGAAGAAGAGGCCGAACGGGATACCGATGGGATCAGAAAGTAGGTGTAGGAGCAGGATCAGAATGATCGGTGTACCGATGGCCAGCCGAATGCCCCGCCGGAGAGCGAGTCTCCCCGGGTCATGGATCGTGAGCCTCGCCTCCTTCACGAGTGCCAAACCTACGCGGTTTTCACAAGGGCGTCGCGCACCTTGTGCGTCCATTCCCGGTAGCCTCACCCTGTGCTGCTATCCGACCGCGATCTACGTGCCGAACTCCACGCTGGCCGAGTGGGCCTCGACCCATACGACGAGGAGATGATCCAGCCTTCGAGTGTCGATGTACGACTCGATCGCTATTTCCGAGTCTTCGAGAACCACCTATATCCGCACATTGACCCCGCTGAGGAGCAGGCCGACCTGACCCGCTTGGTGGAAACCGGGCCGGATGAGGCATTCATCCTGCATCCGGGTGAGTTCGCGCTGGCTTCGACGTACGAGGTCATCACGCTCCCGGACGACATCGCCGGCCGACTCGAGGGCAAGTCATCCCTGGGCCGACTCGGTCTCTTGACGCACTCGACTGCCGGTTTTATCGATCCAGGTTTCTCCGGCCACGTCACTCTGGAGCTGTCCAATGTCGCGACGCTTCCGATCAAATTGTGGCCGGGCATGAAAATCGGGCAGTTGTGTCTGTTCCGGCTCTCCTCACCAGCAGAGCATCCGTATGGCTCGGCGATTTATGGCTCGCGCTATCAGGGTCAGCGCGGTCCGACGCCCAGCCGCTCATTCGCGAACTTCCATCGCACTGAGATTTAAATGAGCGAAGCCACTGCGGAGGCTAAGCCCCGCTCGAAGTTCCGCAAGTGGCTCCCGAAGACGATCTTGATGATCGGCGGCTTAGTCGTCGTGTACCTGCTGTTCACGCAGGTGTTCTCGAAGTTTGGAGATTTCGAGGCTGGGTTTAAGGCCGCGATGACAATTCCCGTAGGTTGGTTTATCGCCATCATTGTCACGTCGCTGTTCAGCATCGCTGTGTATCCACTCACTGCGAACGCGGCGGTACCAGGCCTGAAGTACAAGCCCGCTTTCATTGATCGCCAGGCCGGCTTGCTCATCTCCAGTGGGGTCCCGTGGGCAGGGGGACCGCTTGCGGTCGGTATGCAATACAAAATTCTTGATACATACGGTGTGGAGCGCAAGCGTGCTGCGGCTGCGGTCGCAGCCGATGCCGTGTGGACGTACATGATGACTTTTGGGTTGCCGGCGCTGAGTTTGCTTTTACTGTTCGTTATTGAGAAGAAAAGTATTGGTACTGCCTACGAAATTATTGCGATCGTCGCCGCAGGAATATTCCTCGTAACAGTGGGAGTAATCGCAATTGCGTTGCGCAGCGCTAAGGGGGCTGCCAAGATCGGTGCGCTTGCTGAGGTCCCAGCGCGTTGGGCATTCGGCATCGTCAAGAAGACGCCACCGGATATCCAGACCTCGGTCATCGGTTTTCATGCGACCGCTTCAGACATGATTGCTAAGCGCTGGTGGCCTATTACGTGGACAAATGTTCTTGCGCAGCTCTCACCGATGCTAGTTATTTTTGCGGCATTGTTCGGAATGGGTGGCTTTCCCGGTGACCTATCGGTGCTCGAAGTGTTCGTCGCCTACTCAGTGGCGCTCTTGCTCGCATCCGTGCCGCTGGCACCTGGCGGACTCGGCACAGTCGACCTTGCCCTGATCGGTCTACTTGTGCTTTTTGGCGCATCGTCTGGTCAAGCCACGGCGGTCGACATTATCTGGCGAGCTTTCCTGTACTTCCCGCAGATGATCGTCGGTCTAGTGGCGCTTATGTGGTTCTTCTGGGACCGACGCAAGGGCCGCCCCAAGGTTGCTCCGGTCGGTGCTTAGCGCGACCTAGCGCTTGACGGAATTGAGCAGCAAGGTTGCCACGTCGATTACCTCGAAGCCCTCTGCCTCACCACTCTGCTGACGCGCAGTAACTGCGTCATTGAGCATGACGTTACAGAACGGACACGCCACCGCAACCTTGGCAGCGCCGGTGTCGATTGCTTCGTTGCCGCGGTTGACGTTGACGCGAGTGCCGAGCTTTTCTTCCATCCACATTCGCGCACCACCGGCCCCGCAGCAGAAGGACTTCTCGCCGCTACGTTCCATCTCGACGATGTGCACTCCGGGAACAGATGCGATGAGTTCGCGCGGGGGGACGTAGATGTTGTTGTGCCGCCCGAGATAGCAGGGATCGTGGTAGGTGATTCGTTCACCGAGGCCACCGTTGGGAGCAACGACTGCCTTGAGGCGCCCCTCGCGTACGAGAGTCGACAGAAGCTGCGAGTGGTGTACGACCTCGTAGTTGCCGCCGTTCTGCGGATATTCACGCCCAATGGTGTTCAGGCAGTGCGGGCACGTCACGACAATCTTGCGAGCCTTGATGGTGTTGAGGACCTCGACGTTTTGCATCGCCTGCATTTGGAACAAGAACTCGTTGCCTGCGCGACGTGCGGGATCACCGGAGCAGGTCTCACCCTCGCCGAGGACCATGAAGTTGACACCCGCGATATGCAGAAGTTCGGCGACCGCCTTGGTGGTGCGCTTTGCCCGATCCTCGTATGCTCCTGCACACCCAACCCAAAACAGGTATTCAACGTCAGCGGGCAACTCTTCTTCGCCTTCAGCGCCGAACACGCAAATGTCGAAGTCGACTTCTTCGATCCAGGCATTGCGCGATGAAGCATTCATGCCCCATGGGTTGCCTTTGTTCTCAATATTCTTGAAAAGACCATTAAGTTCGGAGGGAAATGAAGACTCAATCATGACCTGATTGCGGCGCATGTCCATGATGTGATCGATGTGCTCGATGTCGACTGGACACTGATTGACACAAGCTCCACATGACGTGCATGACCATAGGAGTTCTTCAGAGATAACTGGTAGAAGTTCGCCGGCCATTGTCTGGGCACGATGCCCGTCGAAGGTATAGCCGTCTTCTTCCCAGTGTTCTGAACCCTCGCGAGGGCCAATGAAGGTTCTCTGCGCTTCAGCCTGCTGAGCTTCGGTCAGACCTTCAAGTGCCTTTTCGTCGAATTCGCCAGGACCGGTGTGTTGGGCCACTCGCAGGTATGGGGCGTTGGCAAACATATGATCGCGAAGATCCATGATCATGAGTTTCGGTGAAAGTGGCTTTCCGGTATTCCAAGCTGGGCACTGCGACTGGCAGCGTCCGCATTCGGTGCAGGACATGAAGTCGACGGCGTTCTTCCACGTGAAGTCGCCGATCTTCCCCTTGCCGAATACGGCATCGTCCGGAGGATCTTCAAAATTGACTGGCTTGCCGTCGTAGTAGATCGGCTCGAGTGGACCGAGTGCGTCAGGGATGCGAGAGGCGAAGACGTTGATTGGTGCTGCACCAATGTGTAGATGCTTGGAGTTCAACACAACCAACAAAAACACGAGCACGACGCCGATCTGCAACCAGATGCCGATCGTCTCAAGCCATAGATTGGCGGTTTCCCCTAGCGGCGCGAACCACGTCGCGACCCAATCGGACATGAACGCGCCCGATGAGAAGGGGAAAGAGCCTGTGTTGACCTGAGCGGCGCGGTACAGAAACAGCGTCCATACGACGTTGAAGATCATGAACAAAATGAGCCAAGCACCTTTGGTATGGGACCCGAAGAAACGTGAGGCGCGACCGTCCTTGCTCGGGTTGTTCCTGATGCGTAGCGCTGCGAACATCACGATGCCGACGAGTACCAAAACAGCGAAGAGATCCTCTGCGAAACCAACGACGGCCCAGTGGCCGATGAAAGGGACTGCGAAGTCTGCGACGAACAGCGCACCGTAGACCTCAAGAATCGTGAGGCCCAGAACGAGGAAGCCCCAGAAGGAGAAGACGTGCGCGATACCGGGCACGGTCCACTTCAGAAGCTTGCGCTGACCGAGGACCTGCGTGATCTCGGCCTCGACTCGACGTGGCCAGTGGAAGGCCCGTCCCACCGCCGGGCGACCCGCGCGCACCAGAAGGAATAGGAAAAGGCCCCGCTTAGCGGCGAAGGCCAAGGCCACCGCCGTAATGACAAGGCCGACTATCAGGCGCAGCAGCATCATCGAATCCACAGGCGAAGGCTAGTCGCCTTCCTGCTTCTAGGGGAGACCTAGGAACCGTGTCGCTGCCCACACCACATGATGCTATGAGTCGATTGGGCTCAAAGCATCTGATATACGATTTGCATAAGTCCGGAGTCTCCTCTACTCTAGAGACATCGGGTCGCCGGACCCGACGTATCCCAGACATAAGGAGCAGTACCCATGGCCCGCGCAGTCGGCATCGACCTCGGCACCACCAATTCTGTGGTCTCTGTACTCGAAGGCGGAGACCCCGTCGTCATCACTAACGCCGAAGGCGCACGTACGACCCCCTCCGTGGTCGCCTTCGCCAAGAACGGTGAGGTTCTCGTAGGTGAGGTCGCCAAGCGGCAGGCCGTCACCAACGTTGATCGCACCATCCGGTCGGTGAAGCGCCACGTTGGCACTAATTGGACCGTCGATATCGACGGCAAGGCTTACACGCCCCAAGAGATCAGCGCCCGCGTCCTTGCCAAGCTCAAGCGTGACGCAGAGGCCTACCTTGGCGACACCGTGAGTGACGCTGTCATCACTGTCCCCGCGTACTTCAATGACTCTCAGCGTCAGGCAACGAAGGAAGCCGGCGAGATTGCAGGCCTCAATGTCCTGCGCATCATCAATGAGCCCACGTCGGCGGCGCTCGCGTACGGCCTCGACAAGGGCGACATTGAGCAGACGATTCTGGTCTTCGACCTCGGCGGTGGCACCTTCGACGTGTCCTTGCTTGAGATCGGTGATGGCGTTGTCGAAGTTAAGGCCACCAGTGGTGACAACAACCTCGGTGGCGACGACTGGGACAACAAGGTCGTCGACTGGCTCGTGGGTGAGTTCAAGAACAAGCAGGGCGTTGACTTGTCCAAGGACAAGATGGCCATGCAGCGCCTGCGTGAAGTTGCAGAGAAGGCCAAAATTGAGCTTTCTAGCTCGATGCAAACGTCGATCAATCTCCCGTACATCACTGCGAGCGCTGAAGGTCCTCTGCACCTTGATGAGTCGCTGTCACGGGCCCAGTTCGAACAGATGACTCGCGAACTTCTTGACCGCGCCAAGGCCCCCTTCGCTGCTGTCATCAAAGACGCCGGCATCAACGTCTCGGCAATTGATCAGGTTGTGCTCGTCGGTGGTTCTACCCGCATGCCCGCAGTCACCGAACTTGTGAAAGAGCTCAGTGGCAAGGAGCCCAATAAGGGTGTTAACCCGGATGAGGTTGTTGCAGTCGGTGCCGCACTCCAGGCTGGCGTCCTCAAGGGTGAGGTCAAGGATGTTCTGCTTCTTGATGTGACCCCGCTATCACTTGGCATCGAGACCAAGGGTGGCGTGATGACACGTCTTATTGAGCGCAACACGACTATCCCCACCAAGCGCAGTGAGATCTTCACTACGGCAGACGACAATCAACCCAGCGTTCTCATTCAGGTCTATCAGGGTGAGCGCGAAATGGCTGCCTACAACAAGCGCCTCGGCACCTTCGAGCTCATGGGCCTTCCACCCGCGCCTCGTGGAGTCCCGCAGGTCGAGGTCACCTTCGACATCGATGCCAACGGCATTGTGCACGTGAGTGCGAAGGACCTTGCTACCAGCAAAGAGCAGTCGATGACCATCTCCGGCGGCTCTGCCCTGTCCAAGGATGAGATCGATCGGATGATGCGCGAAGCCGAGGCACACGCCGAAGAAGATAAGCAGCGTCGTGAAGAGGTCGAGGTCAAGAACACCGCTGAATCCTTGGTGTTCCAGACGGAGAAGTTCCTCAGCGACAACGCCGACAAGATCCCGGCAGATGCCAAGGCGAATGTGGATGGTCCGCTCGAGGAGTTGAAGAAGGCTATCGAGGCCAACGACATCGCCGGGATGAAGGCCGCAACCGACAAGGTCGCACAAGCAAGCCAGACGTTGGGTGCCGCGATGTATGCCACCCAGCAACAAGCCGGCGGTGCAGCTGATGGCGACTCCAATGCAGCAGACGACGATGTCGTCGATGCTGAAATCGTGGATGAGGAAACTCAGAAGTGACTGAGCAAGAGCATGAGGGGATCCGGGTCACCGACAAACGTCGGATCGACCCGGACACCTTCGAGATGCGTACACCTCCGGAGGTATCGGAGATGAGCGAAGTCGAGGCCGAATCCGACGAGGTTGAGGCCAAGGTTGCCGAACTCACCGATGACCTTCGACGTGTGAGTGCCGAGTACGCCAACTACCGTAAGCGCGTTGAGCGCGATCGCGAGGCCGCGCGCCTACTCACAATCGGTGCCGTAATTGTCGACCTACTTCCGGTGCTCGATGACATTGAGCGGGCACGCGAGCACGGCGAACTTGAGGGAGCGTTCCGTACGGTCGCTGAGAACCTTGAGTCGACCATCTCGCGCTATGGTCTTGAGCGTTTCGGCGCAGTGGATGAGGCATTTGACCCGGCCCTGCACGAGGCGTTGACCAGTGAAGTTCGCGATGGTCTCGAAGCTCCCATCGTCGCGACGCTGTTTCAACCTGGCTATCGATATGCAGGTCGCGTACTCCGTCCGGCACGGGTCGGGGTGGCCGACGGATCATGAACAAAGACTGGCTGGAGAAGGACTTCTACTCCATCCTCGGTGTCGCGAAGGACACCAACGCGGATGCGATCAAGAAGAAGTACCGCTCTCTCGCCCGTGAGCTCCACCCGGATAAGAATCCTGGCAATGCCGCGGCTGAAGAGCGTTTCAAGGCCGTGTCCGAGGCGTACGACGTGCTGTCCGATGCGGATAAGCGCAAGGAATACGACGAGGCACGCACCTTGTTCGCTGGCGGTGGCATGCGCGGCAACCCATTTGGTGGCGGCGGTGCGCAATACGCCAGCAGTGCTGACTACTCGAATATGTTCGGCGGCAGTGGCGCCGGATTCGGCGATCTGCTTGGTGACATCTTCCAACAGCGTGCACGAGGTGGTCGTCAGGCACCGCGTGGGCCAAAGAAGGGTAGCGACCTCGAAAGTGAGTTGAGCATCGGTTTTGATGCTGCACTCAGTGGCGTAACAGTGCCATTACGGCTTGCCAGTGACGCGCCATGTGAGTCATGCCGCGGCACAGGTGCGCGTGCAGGCACCGCGCCCCGGACATGTCCGACCTGCGACGGCGCAGGTCAGGTGGCACGCAACGCGGGCGGCTTCGCATTTGCTGAGCCGTGCTCGTCGTGCGCGGGGCGCGGTGTTGTCGTAGAAGATCCGTGCCCGTCATGTCGTGGATCAGGGCGCGGAACAAGTGCTCGAACTGTGCAGGCTCGAATTCCGGCGGGTGTGAAAGACAACGCGCGCATTCGGCTGAAAGGCAAGGGAGCACCAGGCGAGCGCGGAGGTGTGAGCGGCGACCTCTATGTCGTCGTCCACGTCGAGTCACACCCGGTGTTCGGTAGATCCGGCGACAACCTCACGGTCAACGTGCCAATTTCGTTTGTGGAGGCCGCTCTTGGCGCGGCAATCGTCGTACCGACAACCACTGGCACGGTCACTCTGAAGGTGCCTGCAGGCACAGCGAGCGGTCGTAC
>CAFBMR010000016.1_pt1 | contig 25171 bp, 25 predicted proteins | sample 7269021 | NCBI WGS metagenome assembly CAFBMR01 (sample SAMEA6814071, study PRJEB35770) | uncultured Actinomycetes bacterium | biome: Freshwater; feature: Freshwater reservoir; material: water | place: Czech Republic | collected 2017-05-23 | depth 30m m
GCTCGGATTACAGTCGTCGCTACTCCACTGCACAGTGCTTGCCGAGACGACTTGAAGCTCATTGGCGCCAGCGCCCACGTCACGCTTGCACGGCGACGCGTAGGTGTTAGTGATGACCAGCGTGAACTTGATCTCGGATCCGACCGGACTAGACGCCGGATCGGCGAGGACGGACACCTTGATCGCGGTATCGGGGCATTTGGGGGCGTTGTCTGTCGAAGTCGGGCTCGGGGTCGTTGTTGGCGTTGAGGTGGGCGAGGGAGCAGGAGTGACGCTGTTGGTCGGGGCTGGTGTCGGAGTCACTCCGCCACCACCACTCGAGCGGCCCGCGACCAGCCACCACAGGAAGATGACCACGAGCACCGCGACGACGACCACCACGAGTCGGCGGCGCCAGTACACGCCAGGGGGCAGCGGCCCCACAGGCTCCATAAAGCTCATGGCAGCACCGTACTGTCCGTCAGGCTGACACGTGGCACGATCTGCCGCATGCCTCCTGTCGCAGCCGAGTTTCGTCGGGCCATCGTGAAGTGGTTCGACCGAAATGAGCGGCCCCTGCCGTGGAGATCCACCACCCCGTGGGGCGTGTTAGTCAGTGAGTTCATGCTCCAGCAGACCCCGGTGGACCGGGTCCTACCGGTGTGGCAGGTCTGGCTCGAGCGGTGGCCAAACGCCGCTGCGCTGGCGCAGGCGAGCCAAGCAGACGCACTGCGAGCTTGGGGCCGACTTGGCTACCCACGGCGCGCCATTCGCCTACACGCGGCCGCACGGGCGATCGTGGCCGAGTTCGCGGGCGAGGTTCCCGACACCTACGAGGAATTGCGGAGGCTGCCCGGCGTCGGGGACTACACCGCAGCCGCTGTTCTGGCCTTCGCCTTTGGGCAGCGCAGCGTGGTGCTGGATGTAAATGTGCGGCGGGTCTTCCACCGAGTGATCGATGGCGTCGAGCACCCCACTCCGGCCACGACGGCCGCAGAGCGCGCGCTCGCCGAATCACTCCTGCCACGGGACCATGGCGCGGCGGCACGTTGGTCAGCGGCGGTCATGGAACTCGGTGCGCTGGTGTGCACCTCGCGCTCACCCAAATGTGGCGATTGCCCGATTGCTAAGGACTGCAGTTGGCTAAACGCAGGCAGCCCAACTGGGGAGCGTCCTCGACAGCAGGCAAAGTTCACTGGAAGCGATCGACAAGTACGCGGATTGATCATGGCTGCACTACGAGAGTCACATGCGGCAGTTCTCTCCGTCGAACACGTGTGGCCGGACGAGGCGCAACGTTTGCGCGCATTGGGCGGGCTTGTGTCAGACGGCTTGATCATAGAGACGACGAAGGGCTGGACTCTCCCGCAATGAGCGAGGGAGTCCAGCCCTTCGTGCAACTACTTAGTCTTGACCCGCTATCTCCACTGGCGGTGAGTCAGGCAGAGCCATCTTCTCCGTGGTGGTGAAAGTGAACTCTCGATCCGCACCTTCGCCCACGACATCCACAACAACGATGCTGCCAGCCTTGATTTCGCCGAAGAGCATCTTCTCGCTCAGCGTGTCCTCAAGCTCGCGCTGCAGAGTGCGACGAAGCGGACGTGCACCCATCACCGGGTCATAACCACGAGTCGCCAACTCCAGACGAGCCGCAGTGGTCAACTCCAAATCGATATCGCGTTCCTTTAGGCGATCATCAAGGTGCGCGACCATCAGATCAACGATCTTGACAATCTCTTCCTCGGTGAGCTGGTGGAAGACGATCGTGTCGTCGATGCGGTTGAGGAACTCAGGGCGGAAGTGCTGCTTGAGCTCCTGCTGCACCTTGATCTTCATGCGCTCGTACGCGTTGACGTCGTCGTTCTCCGGCGCGAAGCCGAGCAGAACGCCCTTAGACACGTCACGACTGCCGAGGTTAGTCGTCATGATGATGACAGTGTTCTTGAAGTCGATGACGCGACCCTGCGCATCGGTGAGACGACCCTCCTCGAGCACCTGCAACAGCGAGTTGAAGATGTCCGGGTGAGCCTTCTCGACCTCATCGAAGAGCACGACAGAGAACGGCTTGCGACGGACCTTCTCCGTTAACTGGCCGCCTTCTTCGTAGCCGACGTAGCCGGGCGGGGAACCGAACAGGCGCGATGCGGTGTGCTTCTCGGCGTATTCGGACATGTCGAGGGCGATAAGCGCATCTTCGTCGCCGAAGAGAAACTCAGCGAGCGCCTTGGACAGTTCGGTCTTGCCGACGCCCGAAGGGCCAGCGAAGATGAATGAGCCGGACGGACGCTTGGGATCCTTCAGGCCGGCACGAGTGCGTCGAATGGCCTTGGACAGCGCCTTGACTGCCTGCTCCTGGCCGATCAAGCGCTTATGAAGTTCGTCCTCCATGCGCAGCAGGCGCTGAGCGTCGTCCTCCGACAACTCCGTGACAGGGATGCCCGTCATGAGTCCGACCACTTCGGCGATGAGACGCTCATCAACCTCGGCAACGATGTCGAGATCGCCCGCCTTCCACTCGCGCTCGCGCTGCGCCTTCTCAGCTAGCAACTGCTTCTCATCGTCACGAAGAGACGCGGCCTTTTCGAAGTCCTGCGAGTCGATTGCAGATTCCTTTTCGCGACGAGTATTCGCGATGCGCTCATCAAACTCGCGCAGATCCGGCGGTGCTGTCATCCGACGAATGCGAAGGCGTGAACCTGCCTCGTCGATGAGGTCAATGGCCTTGTCTGGCAGCTGGCGATCGGAGATGTAGCGATCAGATAGTCGCGCAGCGGCAGCGAGTGCACCGTCTGTGATCGAGACGCGGTGGTGCGACTCGTAGCGATCACGAAGACCCTTGAGAATCTCAATGGTGTCTTTGACATCTGGCGCTGCAACCTGAATCGGCGCAAAGCGACGCTCGAGCGCAGCGTCCTTCTCGACGTACTTGCGGTATTCGTCAAGAGTCGTGGCACCAATGGTCTGGAGCTCACCACGAGCAAGCATCGGCTTGAGAATGCTTGCTGCATCGATTGCGCCTTCTGCGGCACCTGCACCGACGAGTGTGTGCATCTCATCGATGAACAAGATGATGTCGCCGCGAGTGCGAATCTCCTTGAGGACCTTCTTCAGACGCTCCTCGAAATCGCCGCGGTAGCGACTTCCAGCGACGAGCGCACCGAGGTCGAGTGTGTAGAGCTGCTTGTCCTTTAGCGTCTCGGGGACCTCGCCCGCCACGATGTCCTGCGCAAGACCTTCGACAATTGCAGTCTTGCCAACGCCAGGCTCACCGATCAGGACCGGATTGTTCTTGGTACGACGTGAGAGCACCTGCATCACGCGCTCAATCTCTTTCTCGCGTCCGATGACCGGATCGAGCTTGCCTTCGCGCGCAGCGAGGGTGAGATTGCGACCGAACTGATCGAGTACGAGTGAAGTTGACGGAGTGCCTTCGGCGGGTCCACCAGCATTGGCCGGCTCCTTGCCACCTTGGTAACCCGACAGCAACTGGATGACCTGCTGACGTACGCGGTTGAGATCTGCACCGAGCTTGACGAGAACCTGCGCGGCGACGCCTTCGCCTTCGCGGATCAGTCCAAGCAGGATGTGCTCAGTGCCGATGTAGTTGTGACCGAGTTGAAGCGCCTCACGCAGCGAGAGCTCGAGGACCTTCTTCGCGCGCGGGGTGAAGGGAATGTGTCCGCTGGGCGCCTGCTGGCCCTGGCCGATGATTTCCTCGACCTGCTGGCGCACGGCCTCCAGCGAGATACCGAGGCTCTCAAGCGCCTTGGCAGCAACGCCTTCGCCCTCATGGATCAGCCCGAGCAGGATGTGCTCAGTGCCGATGTAGTTGTGGTTGAGCATCCGGGCCTCTTCTTGAGCCAGGACGACAACACGACGGGCGCGGTCGGTAAACCTCTCGAACATGTCACTCTCCTTCAACCGAACCACTGGAGGGTTTGGCCTGCTTAGATGCTAACCCTCTTGACCCCCTCGGGCATTCCCGAATGCTGGATGGGCCTGGAGCGGGGAACCGACCGAGGAATTGACACCGATCTCGACACGGGATTTTTTAAAAAATTCTTTGCACAAATACTTGACTTTAGTACTGGTGTACGGTTAATATGAATGATCTAGTGATGAGTCGTTGATTGGTCGCCGCCGTTGGGCGGGGCAGCAAGAGTCAATGGCGCCGGGCCGGATCGGGACTAGTAGTTCCCCGGGGCGCGGAAGTGGAGTCGGGTCACAGTCCCGGCGGACTAAATGCGATGGGCCGGTTGCGGCCTGCGTCCCTCCCGTTTTCCACGTCATTGGAGCCATTCCGTGTCCGTCGCCCCCGGCGCGCCCCGCCTGACCTCCTTGGTCATGGCACGTACTGCGCTCGAGCTCGCCGTGGATGCCCTCGCCGATGCGGTGGGCGGCGACGCGATGGGGTGGGCCCAAGACGATGCAATCGCCGACACGTTGCTTTCACTGGTCGCAGTGGAGCGTCGCATCACCGCGCTGAAGGGCGAGGTTGCGGCTCGAGTGTCCGGTGGCAATGCCTTCGCAGAAGCAGGTTTTCGCAACGGCGCGTCTTGGGTGCGTTCACGTACAAATGAATCACTCGCGAGTGCACGGCGAATCTTCGAGCACGGCGAGTGGATGTTGGCGGTGCCGCTGATGGGTGCCGCATGGCGCCAGGGGCTCGTGTCGCTCGCGCACGTGCGCGCCTTGGTTGAGTCGCACGACCGGTTCCCCCGAGTCTCGGCGGCGCTGACTCACTGTGAGGCGGGCCTGGTCGAGGTGGCCAAGGAACTCGATCCCGCGACGTTCTCCCGAGTCCTGCTCGCGAAATTATGTGAGATCGACCCCGAGGCAATGGACGATGCGGAGTCCAAGCGCCGCAGGCGCGACGTCGGCTTGCATGCCTCCGCGACGATCGACGGATTTGTTGTAGTCAACGGCCTGCTTCCTCCCGAGATCGGTCAACAATTGATCAACTCCCTCGTAGCAGCACGGGACAAGGCTCGCACGAGTGCGGCAGAAGAGTCTGAGCGACGATTGAGCGCCGTTAACGTCGATGCTCTTGCACTCATCCTTGATGCGGCAGCCTCAGCCGCCGGTGATGCGAAGCTGCCTGACGTAGGCGGTGCGCGACCCGTTGTGCAAGTCACTATCGATTCTGAGTCGCTGATCGCCCATGGCGCCTCCGCTCCGGGCTGGATCACCTCACTCACCGGGCAGCAGGTCACTCCTGTGTCTGCACGGGCCGTGCGTCGTCTCGCCTGCGATTCGGTGCGTCAACTACTGCTTCTCGATCCACGGGGGCACCTTGACGCGATATCGGCACAAGAGCGTGTCATCTCACAACCGATGCGCAAGGCGATCACTATCCGAGATGGCGGTCGATGCAGATTCCCCGGATGCCACCACGCGATTCGCGAGATCCATCACATCGTCTATTGGCAACACGGAGGTAGCACAACTACTGACAATCTCGTCGGACTCTGCAGCCACCATCACCACACGATTCACGACCGCGGGTGGACTCTGTCCGGAGACCCGAATTTCCGACTCACCTTCACCGACCGACTCACACGTGAGTCCCACTCCGACCCGCCAGCACAAGGACCACCGACACTTACTTAAGGACGACGAGCATGCGCGTATTGCCCAAAGTGTTGGGCTTAACGCGTTCCAGATCGAGGAATTCTGCGACGCCGACGTCGTATGAGCGCAGAAGTTGCTCGTAGACCTTGGGATCAACCGGGGTGCCCTCTATCGGCGCAAACCCGTGTAACGCGAAGAAGTTGGTTTCGAAGGTGAGGCAGAACACCCGACCCACGCCCAGTTCGCGCGCGCGGTCAAGCAGCGCTACCAGCACTGCTGAGCCCACACCCTTGCGGCGATGCTCATGATCTACAGCCATCGTGCGGACTTCTGCGAGGTCTTCCCACATCACATGCAACGCGCCGCAGCCGACAACTTCCCCGTCGCATTCGGCCACAAGGAACTCCTGGACGTCTTCGTACAACGCAACGGTGTCCTTGCTCAGAAGCCGACGTTCGGCGGAATACGTATCCACCAACTGCCTGATCTTCATGACATCAGTGGTGCGCGCACTGCGCACAGTCACCACGCTCATCGCTGCTCCGGCTTAACTAAGGGGAAGAGGATCGTCTCCCGAATGCCGAGACCAGTGAGCGCCATCAGCAGGCGATCGACTCCCATGCCGATGCCTCCCAGCGGAGGCATACCGTGCTCAAGAGCTCGGAGGAAGTCCTCATCGAGACGCATCGCTTCGACATCACCACGCTCGCCGAGTCGTGACTGCTCAACGAGTCGCTCGCGTTGAATGACCGGATCATTCAACTCCGAGTAGCCCGTAGCGAGTTCGAACCCATCGATGTAAAGATCCCACTTCTCCACCACACCCGGAATACTGCGGTGGTTTTTCACCAGCGGCGAGGTGTCTATAGGGAAATCGATGACAAAAGTGGGGCCCTGGAAATTCGGGGCTACGTGATGTTCGAAGAGCTCCTCAGCGAGCTTGCCGGCAACTGCCAGCGGATCGACCGAAATGCCCGCGGCCTTGCACAAAGTCACGAGTTCGTCGCGAGATGTTGTCGGTGAAACTTCGCAACCGACAGCTGTGGAGATCGCTGGATACATAGAAACCATGGGCCATTCGCCACCAAGTTCATGTTCGGAGCCATCGAAATGCGTGACTTTCGTTGAGCCACAGACTGCGATCGCTGCCTCTTGGATTAGTTCACGAGTCAGGCGAGCCATGTCGTGATAGTCGGCGTAGGCGAGATAAGCCTCGAGCATTGCGAACTCTGGCGAATGACTCGAATCCGACCCTTCATTGCGGAAGTTGCGATTAATTTCGAAGACGCTGTCCAGCCCACCTACCACTGCACGCTTCAAGAAGAGCTCCGGAGCGATACGCATGAACAACTCAAGGTCGAATGCATTGGAGCGCGTGACGAATGGACGGGCCGTCGCTCCACCGTGCATCGTCTGGAGTATGGGCGTCTCGACTTCGAGGAAGCCGCGATCCATCAGGCTGCTGCGCAGACTGGCGACAGCCCACACGCGTGTGCGCGCATTAGCGCGTGCCTCCGGCCGCATGATCAGGTCGACATAGCGCTGACGCACGCGACTCTCTTCACTCAGAGCCTTATGGGCCACCGGAAGGGGACGCAGGGCCTTGGCCGCCATCTGCCACTCATCGGCCATGACCGAAAGTTCGCCACGCTTTGAGGAGATGACTTCGCCATGGAGATAGAGGTGGTCGCCGATATCTACAAAGTGCTTGAAGTCTTCGAGAGCCTCAGGACCGACTACCGCTTCCGAGAGCATCCCTTGGATCTCTGAGCCATCACCGGCACGCAATAGGACGAACGCGAGCCGACCGGTATTGCGAACGAACATCACCCGACCGGCAATCCCGACGATTTCGCCGGTCTCAGTTCCGGCAACGAGGTCTGGGTAGGACGAGCGGATATCGCCGATCGCATGAGTGACCGGCACAGTGACGGGATAGGCAGCCTTGCCTGACTCGATCAGGCGCGCGCGCTTGTCCTGACGAATTCGCATCTGCTCAGGGAGGTCATCCTCGAGAGGCTCAATCGTCTCGTCGGTACTCATGAAGAGCAAGCCTAGCCGTCGGGCCTCAGGCGATGGCGTCGACGTTCTTCTCAAACACGAGTCGAAGGCCAACCAGCGTCAGATCGGGTCGGTGCGCCGTGATGGTGCGGGACTCGGGCACGACGATGCCGGCCAGCCCGCCCGTGGCGATAACTGCCTTCACCTCACCAAGTTCTTCACGGATTCGATCAACAAGTCCGTCGACCTGACCGGCGAATCCATACAGGACACCCGACTGCAGGGCCTCTACTGTGTTGCGTCCGATCACCGAGCGCGGGACCACCAACTCGACCTTGCGCAATTGAGCTGCACGCGCAGCGAGCGCGTCGAGGGAGATCTCAATGCCCGGAGCCAGGGCCCCACCGAGAAATTCGCCAGAGGCTGACACGACATCCAGATTGGTCGAAGTGCCGAAGTCGACAACGATCGATGGCCCACCAAATAGGTGGTGCGCAGCGATCGTGTTGACGATGCGGTCGGCACCCACCTCCTTGGGGTTGTCAGTAAGAATTGGAACACCCGTTTTGGTGCCGGGCTCGACGATGACTCGTGGAATGTCGTCGAAGTACCGATCGAGCATGACGCGCATCTCTCGCAATGCAGCGGGCACGGTCGAACACAGCGCGATGCCGGTGACCTTCGGCTGATCAGCCAGGAGCCCGCGCATGACGAGCACCATCTCGTCACCGGTCCTCTGTGCATCGGTCTTAATGCGCCAATCACACAGCAGGTCTTCACCATCGAAGAGGCCAAGGACGGTGTTGGTGTTGCCAATGTCGATCGCGAGCAGCATCAGTCCTCCTCGGGACGAAGGTCCGCACCAATGTCCAGCACCGGAGCCGAGTGCGTCAAGGCACCCACCGCAAGGTAGTCGACACCCGTTGCGGCCACGTCACCGGCGACATCGATCGTCAAGCCACCAGACGCCTCGAGCAAGGATCGTCCCTCGGTCAGTCGTACGGCCTCACGCATCTGCTCGGTCGTGAAGTTGTCGAGCAGGATCAAGTCGGCACCCGCCTGCAAGGCCTCCTCGAGTTCGGCGAGCGAGTCAACTTCGACTTCAACTGCGAGGGAGGGAAACTCTTCGCGGACCCGCCGGAAAGCCTCCGCAACGCCGCCCGCTGCGAGCACGTGATTGTCCTTGACCAGAGCAGCGTCTGACAGAGACATCCGGTGGTTAACACCTCCGCCGCAACGAACGGCGTACTTTTCCAATACACGCATGCCAGGCGTGGTCTTGCGTGTGTCACGGACTCTCGCATTGGTGCCCGATATTGCATCGACCCACTGGGAGGTCGCAGTGGCAACACCAGATAGATGACACATGAGGTTCAACGCGGTGCGCTCGCCAAGAAGTAGCGTGCGCGTCGGCCCCGACACACTCAAGATCGTGTCGCCGCGTACGACTCGGCTTCCATCATCAAGAACCACACGAATCGCGCTGCAATCAAGATAGGCAAAGACTGCGGCTCCCACCCAAACGCCGGCGACGGTTCCGGTGCTTCGACTCACGAAGTCAAGAGTGCTGCGCTGCTCCGCAGGGATTGTCGCTACCGAGGTTGCGTCAACTCCCCCATCGAGATCTTCCGCGATCGTGCGTGCGACGAGGTCCATCACGTAGGCAGGGTCTAGCCCTGCCCCTAGCAGCCCATCCCGGACCTCCGACGTGATCATGCCCTCACGCTTTCACGGCGCGTGTGTAACTTTCCGTCGGGGTCCATGTGCGAGACGAGATGAATCCGCCAACTCGCATCGTCTCGCTCTGGAAAATCCTCCCGCCAATGAGAACCTCGGGTTTCCTGTCGTTCGAGCGCATGCGCCACAAGAACGCTCGCAAGAGCGTGCAGGTTTGTCGTCTCCCAGTCCTCAGTGCAAGCGGATCCATCGGCGGTCATACTCGCCAAACGGATTCGCGCATCTTCGAGCGAGCTGGCACTCCGGAGGACACCCGCATCGTCAGTCATCGTGCTCTGCAGATCACGACGTTGGCGATCTGCGATAAGCGCAACTGAGCGCCCATTGGACGCAACAGGATCTCGGACTTCTGGAATGCCCTCTGCGAGAAGTTCACCGATGCGTTCAGCGAAGACCAGTCCCTCAAGAAGCGAATTGGAAGCGAGCCGGTTGGCGCCGTGAACACCGGTGCAAGCAACTTCACCACAGGCGAGCAGGCCAGGGACACTAGAACGCCCACGCAGGTCAGTGCGCACGCCACCAGAGACGTAGTGAGCGGCCGGTGCTACCGGGATAAGGTCGGTTGCCGGATCAATGTCGTGGTCCTGGCAGTACGCAAAAATTGTGGGGAATCGGGCTGCCCACTGCGCCGCACCCAGAGCGCGGCCATCGAGCCACACGTGTGGCGCTCCAGTCTCGCGCATACGTCGCATGATGGCCTTGGCTACGACGTCGCGCGGAGCAAGATCGGCTAGTGGATGTTGCCCCTCCATGAACCGCACGCCGTCACAGTCTCGGAGTACGGCCCCTTCGCCGCGCACAGCCTCCGAGATCAGTGGCTGCTGCCCACGCGCCTCTGGTCCGAGCCACATGACCGTGGGATGGAATTGCACGAATTCAAGATCGGCAACGTCTGCGCCGCCACGCAGCGCAAGCGCAACCCCATCTCCGGTCGAAACATACGGATTGGTCGTTTGCGAGTAGACCTGACCAAATCCGCCAGTAGCCAAAATGACGACCGGGGCCAAAACTGCACCCACTCCGTCACGTTGGCCTGCACCCATGACGTGCAGGGTGACTCCTTGCGCCGCACCAGTTGCATCTCGAAGGAGATCAAGGACGAGCGCCTGTTCGACTACCTCGATTCCTGCGCGAGCCACCGCAGCAACGAGTGCACGCGAGATCTCGGCGCCAGTTGCGTCACCACCCGCATGTGCAATGCGATCGCGGAGGTGGCCCCCTTCGCGAGTCAACGCGATAGCGCCCGATGGATCGAGATCGAATTTTGCGCCGAGCGCAATCAAACTGCGTACAGCCTGCGGACCTTCAGTGACGAGGACTTCAACAGCGTCGACATCGCACAATCCAGCGCCTGCCTCGAGAGTGTCACGCAAGTGATCACTTGGCGAGTCGTCTTCTGAAAGAGCCGCGGCAATGCCCCCTTGCGCCCAGCGCGTCGAACCTTCATCCACTCGCGCCTTGGTGACGAGCAGCACCTTGAGGCCGAGCGCACGCGCATGCAAGGCGGAAGTCAAGCCAGCAACACCCGAGCCGATGACAATCACGTCGGCGCGCTGCGTCCAGCCCGGCGAAGATGCCACCAGGCGCGAGGTTGCGGTCACGCACTACCGCCGAGCACAAAACCCACGTTATCGAGCAACCGCGTTTTACCAAATCGGACTGCAGTTAACAACCGTGCCGAACCTGACGTGGGAGCTGGCCCAAGATTGAGATCCGTGAGTGATATGTAATCAGGCGACGCGAGTGGTTCTTGCGCCAATACATCGCGCGTCACCTGCAGGACCTCGTTAGCATCCGCACCGGTCAAGGCAACGGCCGCTCCGGCGCCCAAGGCGCGCGGTACTACCACGGCCGCTGCTCGCTCCGCGTCGCTGAGGTACCGATTGCGGCTGCTCATGGCCAACCCGTCACCTTCACGCACCGTAGGGACACCCACTACTTCAACCGGGAAATCCAAGGCTCGCACCATCATGCGAATTGCGGTGAGTTGTTGATAGTCCTTCTCTCCGAACAAGGCGAAATCTGCCTTGGTGAGATGCAAGAACTTCGCCACGATCGTGAGCACTCCGGTGAAGTGACCTGGTCGCTGTGCACCTTCGAGAATGTGGGCAATCGGACCGGGGTCGATGGTGACGTGGTCATCGGCGTACATGTGCTCCACGGATGGCGCAAAGACAACATCAACTCCGCGCGCTTCACACAGCGCTAAATCTGCCTCGAAGGTCCGCGGGTAACGATCGAAATCTTCGCCTTCACCGAACTGCAGTGGATTGACAAAAATTGTTGCAACTACCTGTCCGCTTGGACCCACGCTCTCTCGAGCCGCATCAAGAAGTCGCGCGTGACCTTCGTGAAGGGCTCCCATGGTCATCACGACTGCCCGTGGCACTTGGGCGAGATTATCTGCGAGCACACGGGGGTCCGGCGCTAATGCAGTCATCTCGCCTCCTCGTCGGAAAGCACTTCGAGAAGTGCCTGGGCTCCCTCTGCACGGAGCACGCCTGCCGCTAGTGCGCGATCGGCAGTGGTGCGTGCGAGAGCAATATACGTGGTCAGCACCTCTGGTGACATCTGTCGAAGGACGTCCAGGTGTGCCTGAACGGTCCGAGCATCTCCACGGGCAACCGGTCCGGTGAGGCTCTGGTCCCCCATACGCAGAGTGTTATCCAACGAGGCATGCAGCAATGGGCCGACCAATCGAGCTGGCTCTTCGATCTTTGCCTCAGCCAGAACACCTAAAGTTTGCGCCACAAGCGCCATCAGGTGATTTGAGCCATGCGCGAGGGCCGCGTGATACAGCGCGCGCGATTGCTCCGGGACCCATACCGGCTCTCCACCCATCTCCACGACGAGCGCTTCTGCGATAGGACGCAACGCATCCGGAGAAGTCACTCCGAATGGACACCCGTCAAGGCGCGTGAGGTCGATCGAAGTTCCGGTGAACGTCATCACTGGGTGCAGGGCCAACGGCAGCCCTCCACAGCGAGTAATTGCATCGAGGATGTCGACGCCATAGCGACCCGATGCATGCATGAATAGTTGACCTGCGCGTATTGCGCCTTGCACTGCCAGCCCATGCACGACTTCCTCGAGCGCATCGTCCCGAACAGTGAGCAACACCAGATCGGCGCGCTCAATGACAGTGAGCGGGTCAGTGAGTTCGACACCAGGCAACAGTGCCTCGGCACGAACTCGGGAGAGATCAGAGACTCCATGCGCAGCTACAACCGGATGGCCAGCACGTCGAAGTGCGGCCCCCAGCACCGATCCGGCTCGCCCGGTGCCAATGACACCTACATTTAGCCGCGGCGGCGCGTCCACGAACTCGCTCATGGAAAGGCACTGTACGCCGCCTCTACAGTGACCGATATGGAGACGTGGCGTAGCGCTTGGGAACGAGCGAATCTCGAGTTCTATTCGCGCGAGAAGCCCGCCGACCACTTCCGAACCAGTACGTCTTATCCAGATATCATCGGTCCGGCATTCCTTGTGTTGCTAGACGCGCATACGACGTCAGAGGCTCTACAGATCGTCGATGTGGGAGGCGGAGACGGACACCTTCTCTCAGCAATGCGTGCAGCATGGATCGAGTCAGGTCGTGACCCCGCACTTCTGACATGCACTCTCGTCGACGTCCGAGCAGCAGAAACTCCAGATGTCGTCACTGTCGTAGGAGATGCACGCACCTGCCTGAATGAGATTTTCCCGCACGGCATCCGCGGCCTGCTCATCGCACATGAATGGCTCGATGACATTCCCTGCGAAGTGGTGGAGGTCGACGATCGAGGCGCGCGACGACTTGTACTGGTTGATGCAAAGTCTGGAAAGGAATCACTTGGACCGGCACTTGACGATCCAGCTGCGACCCGTGACTTCGGATTCGATGAGCGCGGCATCGACTGGCTCGACACGTGGTGGCCCATCGCCCACCCCGGAAGCCGGGCAGAGGTGGGGATCACTCGCGATGATGCCTGGCGTACGTGTATAGGCCTCGTCACTGAAGGTGTCGCGCTCATGGTCGACTACGCACACACACGCGAAACCCGTGATTCGCAAGGAAGCCTCGCTGGCTACGTCTCGGGCCGTCGCGTCGCACCCATTCCCGATGGAGGCTGCAACGTCACTGCACACGTGGCTGTCGACGCGTTGGCTGATGTGTCTCCCCGGGCACGGCGTCGCATGCGTTCGCAGCGAGAAGCCTTGGAGCACGTACGCCTCCCAGATGACCCCCTTGTGCGTCTGCGCGCCAAGGGGCGACTTGCCACCTTGCGAGCCGCCAACGGCCTCGGGAATTTCACTTGGCTAGAGCATCACGCAGGATCGCCACCTCGACATGCCACGATGACCTCGTGAGTAGCCACGTCACCGTCGCCGTCGGACCCGGAAGCGATAGCGCGGACATCACCTTGGATCTCGGTGATCTACATCCGACTAGCCACGGCGGACTGCGTCTGAGGTTGACTCTTGACGGCGAGGTCATTACCGCTGCCGAGGGGCTACCTGGCTTGCTACACCGAGGTGCAGAAAAACTCTTCGAAGCGCGCGACTACCGGCAGATCATCATGCTGGCCGATCGACATGATTGGCATGGCGCCTTCGGATCAGAAGTGGGTGTGGCTCTGGCTGTTGAGCAACTCGCGGGGATCAGCGTGCCCGAGCGAGCGACCCTCCTGCGCACGTTGCTGTGTGAAATCACCCGAATCCAGTCGACCTTGATTTTTGTCGGCGTCCCGCTCCAAGCAGACTCTGCACTCGTGCTGCGTGAACGTTGGCTTGACCACGTAGAGACCTACACCGGTAACCGCGTGCATCCAATGATCTGTCGAGTGGGTGGCCTCGCGACGGACGTAACCGATGACTGGCTTCGGACTACTTCTCACCTTGTCGCGGCCACTCGCGAGTGTGCCACACTCTTGCGGCGCGATCTGAGCGACCAAGGTGACACCTGGCGAAGTGTGGCGGTTCTGTCCGCAGAGTCAGCTTCGACTGTGGGCGCATCAGGACCCGTCGCGCGCGCAAGTGGACTTGACGTAGACCTGCGCAGAGATGATCCCTACCTTGCATATGACCGTCTACCGTTGCGCGTAATCACGAACCCCGGAGGTGACGCGTTGGCGCGCTTTGAGGTCATGGTGGAACAGATTCCCGTCTCCTTGGACATCATCGACACTTGCATCGACTATCTCGGCTCGATATCAGGACCGGTTGCTGTTCGCCTACCTAAGGTGCTTCGGGCGCCCGAAGGGGAGACGTACGTGTGGACGGAGAATCCGACCGGGATCAACGGCTACCACTTGGTCTCACACGGTGAGCCAGCTCCGTGGCGCTTGAAGATCCGCTCAGGCGGATTCGGAAACCTACAGGCACTTGCCGCCGCACTGCCCGGAACGACCGTCTCAGGCTTACCGATTGCAATAGCTTCGTTCGCCCTTGCCGCTGGCGATATAGACCGCTAACTACTTGGCGTCGTGCTCGCGAAGGTACGTCGAAAATCGCGCGCGCAGCAGCGCTTCAGTGTCGGGATCGAGTTTGTTGGCGAACATCTCGCGGACGGCGCGCACCGTCTCCATGAAAGTTCCACCGATAGAACCAAGGTCGCCGCCTTCGCCTTCGATCGCCGCCATTCCGGGCATGTGGGAGAAGAGATCGGTGAAGAACCCAATGTCTAGGTGATGCTCAGCCACTTTGAATGCTCGGTGACGCAAATCGTCGAATGGCAGATCCTCATACACGACGTCGCTCATGGACGCAGCCTAGTGTCTCTAGCATCGTCGCGCGGATCCTGGGGCAACCGACACATCACTTCGAGCCACATGCCAACGACAGCCATAACCCCTGCACCAAGCGTGGCAAGGCCGGCGATGAGAAGTGTGGATCGCCCGGCCGCTGTCGAGGCGTTGGGAATCTCGCCGATCAGTATGCCGAGGTACAGGCCTCCGACAATCGAGCCCACTCGCGACGCCGCCATAGCCAGCGCAGCGGTGCGGGCAGCAAGAAGAGGTGGAAGCGGATTAGTTGGCCTGATGAGGTCACCGGATTTATCGCGTCGAGGCAGCCGTGGGCGGCATAGAAGTGTCCAAATGAGCAGCGCTACGGCCAACGACAGCAACGTCACCGAAGCCAGCCACGGCACGGGAAGTGCGCGGCCGGTCAATGTGGTGAGGACCTGAGCCAGCGCCCAACCGGTCGCCGCTGTCACCGCTACGAGCATGAGGAGCATTCGTACGCGCGTGGGCCTCATGGTTCTAGCCACCCAGCGTCGAGAGCGAGGTCAGTCGGCCGCACACCATCCATCGAAAGCGTCGAGACGAGGTCGGCTACAGACTGGTCGCCGATACGAGCCGATGGATCAACATCAAGCAACGGACGGCACACGAATGCACGCTCATGAGCTCGAGGATGCGGCAGCGTCAGCACCTCAGAGGTTACTTTCGCTGTACCCATCGTGATGATGTCAATGTCCAGGGTTCGCGGGCCCCACCTCACTTCGCGAGTGCGATGCCAATCACTCTCGATCGCCTGTGCACAGGTGAGTAACTCGTGAGGTTTGAGAGTTGTCTCTCCCGCGACCACAGCGTTGAGATAGGCGGGTTGCTCTGGGCCACCGACAGGATCGGTTTCGTAGACCCGCGAAACAGCCGTGACTGTGACGCCAGGGGTAGCCATCAACCCATCAAGTGCGCCCTGCAACGCTGCTGCCCGGTCGCCCAGATTCGCGCCAACAGAGACAACGAAGGGATTCACCGGGTCCTCGTGATCGTGACCGAGACATCAGCAAACTCGACTGCTATAGGCGCCTGCGGCTTGTGCACCACGATGGTCACGCTAGTGACCCCGTTGACATCCAAACAGGCCGTTGCGCAATTTTCGGCCAGAGTCTCAATGAGTTGCACGGGCTCACCGCTAACGATCGCATGAATCATTTCAGAGACTTGCGAATAGTCGACTGTGTCAGCGAGGTCATCGGTCGCGGCTGCTCGCGCAATGTCGACGCCTAGCACAACGTCGATGATGAAGTACTGCCCATCGCGGCGCTCCGACTCCAGGACGCCATGGAATCCGCGAACCCGCAGGCCGGTTATCGTGATGGAATCCGTCATCGTATGCCTCGCATCGCTGTGACTACCTCAACCGCGTCGCGTGAACTTCGCGGCTCATGAACTCGTACGCCCCACACGTCTTGCGCGGCCATCAGGGCGGTGATGGCACTCGTGGCATCGTCACGTCCATTCATTGATCGCGGCTCGCCTCCTACCGCAAGAAGTTCGCCGAGGAACCTCTTGCGCGACGCACCAATCAGCACTGGAAATCTAGGCTCCAGCAAGACGTCAAGGTACTGGAGCAATTGCCAGTTGTGGGCAGGAGTCTTGGCAAACCCTAGTCCGGGATCAAGGACAATACGCTCCGAAGCGATGCCACAGGCAGTTGCTGCCTGCACTCGCGCGTGAAGTTCTGCGACGACATCTTGGACGACGTCTGCGTAGGTCGCCAGAGTGTCCATCTGCGAACTCTGCCCACGCCAGTGCATGAGGACAACTGGGACAGCAACTGTGGAGAGGTACGGCAACATCTGCGGATCGGCAAGCCCGCTACTCACGTCATTGACCATGCATGCGCCAGCCGAAACGCAGGCTTCAGCGACTTCGGCTCGCATGGTGTCGATGCTGACTGGCACACCTGCTGCCACCAGAGCCGCCACGACTGGTTGGACTCGTCGAAGTTCGTCGGACGCGCTAACTCGCTCCGCGCCAGGGCGAGTCGACTCACCGCCGACATCAACAATGTCTGCACCTTGCGAGTGCATCTCCATCCCGTGCGCTATCGCGGTCCCAGAGTTGAGCCAGCGACCACCGTCGGAAAACGAATCGGGCGTCACATTGAGGACACCCATGACTGCAGTCCGCTCAAGAGCGGCTAAGGAAGCGGGCAGTCCAGTAGGGCGACGCATCGTCAGCCCACGATCAGCGACATCGCCTCGGCGCGCGTCGCGGGGTCACGCATCGACCCGCGCACTGCACTCGTCACGGTGGAGGCCCCGGGCTTGCGAATACCGCGCATAGACATACAAAGGTGTTCGCACTGCATCACCACGATCGCGCCTCGTGGACGCAGAATCTTCACGAGCGAGTCAGCAATCTGACTCGTCAAGCGCTCTTGGACTTGGGGCCTCTTGGCGTACATGTCAACCAGTCGAGCGAGTTTGGACAAGCCGGTGATGCGTCCTTCTGCACTGGGGATATAGCCCACATGAGCAACACCGTGGAAAGGTACGAGGTGATGCTCGCAGACGCTATGCACCTCGATGTCCTTGACCAGCACCATCTCCTCGTGACCGAGGTCGAACGTCGTCGCTAACACTTCTTCTGCCGATTGGCGCATACCCGCGAACATCTCGGCATATGCACGTGCCACACGCGCGGGCGTGTCTTTGAGCCCATCACGATCCGGGTTCTCGCCGATACCGATCAGAATTTCGCGGACTGCCCGCTCAACCCGATCGGCGTCGTAGGGGCCTACCGGCTCATCGCCGAGGGTGATGGGGTTCAGATCGCCGCTCACGACAGCCTCTAGTTGAGATCGTCAGTAGCGGTTGCAGAGTGGTCGGAGACATGGGATCCGTTCATCTCCGCTGGGGTCAGCACGGGACCGCGCGAATCGGGGACCCGACGAGCAGAACCCGTCCACGCTGGGCGAGGGGTGCGAAGGCGAAGATCGGAGAAGATCGCCTCAACCTGACCCTTGTCGAGAGTTTCCTTTTCAAGAAGTTCCAAAACAAGACGGTCGAGGATGTCACGGTTGTCGACGAGAATCTCGTAGGCCTCGTGATGCGCGGCATCGATGAATACACGCACCTCTTCGTCAATCGCGGCAGCAACCTCTTCGGAGTAGTCACGGACATGTCCCATGTCGCGTCCGAGGAAAACCTCGCCCTGCTCTTGGCCATAACGAATTGCACCAAGTCGCTCAGTCATGCCGAATTGCGTGACCATCGCACGAGCGACTGCTGTCGCCTTCTCAATGTCATTGGAGGCGCCAGTTGTTGGATCGTGGAAGATCAATTCCTCAGCGGCGCGACCACCGAGCATGTAGGCGAGCTGATTGAGCATCTCGCTACGCGTCGTGGAATAGCGCTCAGACTCAGGAAGCACCATCGTGTAACCGAGGGCCCGACCGCGCGGCAGGATCGTGATCTTGTGTACGGGATCGTTGCCCGGCAAGGCTGCGGCCACTAGCGCGTGCCCGCCTTCGTGGTAGGCGGTGATCTTCTTCTCGTGATCGCTCATGACTCGCGAACGCTTCTGCGGACCGGCAATGACACGATCAATCGCCTCAGTCATCTCCTCATCGGAAATGAACTGCTTGCCGAAGCGAGCAGTAAGGAGCGCGGCCTCGTTGAGAACGTTAGCTAGATCGGCGCCGGTGAAACCAGGTGTGCGACGTGCCACTGCCATCAGATCGATGTCGCCGGATATCGGCTTCCCGCGGGCATGGACCTTGAGGATGTCGAAGCGACCGGTGAGGTCTGGACGCTCAACGGCAATCTGACGATCGAATCGGCCCGGGCGAAGGAGCGCCGGGTCGAGAATGTCAGGGCGGTTGGTCGCGGCGATCAGGATCACTCCACCCGAGACGTCAAAGCCATCCATTTCGACGAGCAATTGGTTGAGGGTCTGCTCACGTTCATCGTGGCCACCGCCGAGGCCAGCACCGCGATGACGACCCACTGCATCAATCTCGTCAACGAAGATGATGGCCGGTGCATTTGTCTTCGCTTGCTCGAAGAGATCGCGTACGCGGCTTGCGCCGACGCCCACGAACATCTCAACAAAGTCAGAACCAGAAATGGAAAAGAACGGAACGCCAGCTTCGCCAGCGACGGCGCGGGCGAGCAGTGTCTTTCCGGTGCCGGGGGGACCATAGAGCAGAACGCCCTTAGGAATCTTGGCGCCGACAGCCTGGAACTTCGCCGGCTCGTCGAGGAACTCCTTGATCTCCTGGAGCTCCTCAACCGCCTCATCCGCACCAGCAACGTCAGCGAACGTTGTCTTGGGCATGTCCTTCGACACTGCCTTGGCCTTGGACTTGCCGAAGTTCATGATGCGGTTGCCGCCACCCTGCATCTGGTTCATGAAGAAGAACAGCAGCAGGATGATCAAGGCAATAGGAAGAAGAGAGACGAGGAGGGTGACCAGAATGCTCTCGGAAGGGACCTTGACGGTGTAGCCACCAGGGAGTTGTCCGGCATCGGCCTTGGACTGCAGCAGCTTCTGGAGATCAACGCCCTGACCCACGATGTACTGAGTGCGTACGTCCGTGCCGTCCTTCAGCGTCATTTCGAGGACTTGGTCGCGGTCAATGAGAGTCGCTGAGTCGACCTTGTTCTGGCTGATGTCCGAAACGGCCTCGCTGGTGTCAATTGTCTCGGGCCCGCCAATGTTGGACAGCAGACTGGATCCGAGCAGCACGAGAACGATGGCCATAACGATCCAGAAGATCGGGCCTTTAAAGAAACGTCTGCCGTTCATCGATTCGGGGCGGGGCCCCGGACCTCCTTGACTCAAGGGAGGCCAATGGCCCCCGAAAGAATGACCCTATGACGGTACACCGGCTCCCGGGGTTCCGCCCCCGGGCATTAGCCCCCGTAGACGTGCGGGGCTAGGGTCCCGACGACCCTCAGATTGCGATAACGCTCCGCATAGTCCAATCCATACCCGACCACGAATTCATTGGGGATATCAAAGCCGACGTACTTCGGCGTGAGGGGGACTCGGAGTGCATCAGGCTTGCGCATCAAGGTCAGGACCTCCACTGAGGCCGGGCCCCGCGAGCCGAGATTGCGCACCAGCCACGACAAAGTCAGCCCGGAGTCAAGAATGTCCTCCACGATGAGTACGTGCCGGCCCACGATATCGGTGTCGAGGTCCTTGAGGATTCGCACCACGCCTGAAGACGTCGTACCAGAGCCATACGACGACACCGCCATCCAGTCCATTTGGGCATGGCGTCCCAGCGCGCGAGAAAGATCCGCCATGACCATCACTGCGCCCTTGAGCACTCCAACGAGCAGCAGATCGCGGCCCTCGTAGTCCTTGGCGACGTCAATCGCCAACTCGCGAATGCGGGTGTCGATCTGTACGTCAGTGAGAAGCACTCGAGCAAGATCGGATCCAACATCCTCGGGCAGCACGGCTTCTCCTCTTGGCTGGTCAGTCCCCTGTGAGACAGAGCCTGTCATACCTGCGCTGCGCAGTTACCCCGCCCGGCAAGGTTGCCGCGCCCTGCCCATGCCAATCGACGAGAAACCCGTGCACCACGAAGATGTGATCAAAGCCCAGCGAGCCCGTCGGGCAACCGCAGCCATGGCAGGCCAGCCGAATCAGCCGCGTACGCACTGCCTCTGGAAGGCCAAGGAGCTCGTGCACATCGAATTCGATGCATCTGCCAGCGCGGATGGCTAGCCGCTCATATTCACGCGCCGTCCACTCATCGAGAGCTTCCGAATCGGCGCGTAACAGGCTCGCAGTTCGGGCCAGCCCCGCGATTGCACCCGCGCCCAGAACGTCAGTGACCATCGGTAGCAACTCGCTGCGCACGCGCGGCCGAAGCATGTTGGGGTCAAAATTATGCGGGTCTTCCCACGGGTCAAGGTCCGCCACATATGCGCGCACCGTTGAACGCGGAACACCCAAAAGCGGCCGCAGCAACCGACCCGACTGAGCCGGAATCCCAGCGAGACTGCGAGCCCCTGACCCGCGTGACAATCGCATCAACACCGTCTCTGCCTGATCCTCCATGGTGTGGCCGAGCAAGATTGCATCTGCGCCCCACCGATCGGCCGCAGCATCCAGGGCCGCATACCGCGCCTCGCGTGCGGCCGCCTCCAGCCCATCACCACTCATCACGACAGTGACACGCACCACCTCTGCTTCAAGGCCCAAATCACGGCACTTCTGCGCCGCTCGCTCAGCCACTATCGCTGAGCCTTCTTGGAGGTCGTGATCCACCACGATTGCGACAGCATGCACATCCGCACGAGGAGCTTCGGCAGCCACTGATCGCGCAAGGGCTAACGAATCAGCGCCACCTGAGCACGCGATGAGCACTGTGGAACTTCGCAGATCCGCAAGACATCGACGCACGGCGATGCGTACATCCTCGCTCATGAACAGACTCTCTTGGTCCAGGAAGCCGGATTCGCAATCTCTTCGAGAGTGGGCAGGTTCGTCGGGGATTGCCACACTTGATTGAAACCGCCCATTCCCACACGATCGACGACACCCCGTACGAATCGTGCGCCGTCTGTGTATTGCCGCATCTTCGCGTCGAGTCCTAGGAATCGTCGCAAAAGCCCATCGAGTTGGCCCGGATTATGTCGACGAGCATCAAAACGCGATCGAATCACCGCGACCGAAGGGATCACACTTGGGCCGACTTCATCCATCACCACATCGGCATGGCCTTCGAGAAGAGACATGAGGGCAGTAGCTCGGTCGAGGATCGCGCGTTGCGCATCGGTCTGCAGTAGTTCGATCAGACCCTTACGCGTCGTACCACTTAAGACGGCTCGACTCGCTGCCATCACCCGATTCAGCAAGCCTGGATCATCTTCTTCGAGGGAGATAAAGGCGTGTACTTGTTCGACGAGGTAATCAGTAAGCCAGGGCACTGCGCTGAACTGCACACGATGGGTTTCCTCGTGCATACAGACCCACAACCGAAAGTCGTGGGAGTTGACGTCAAGGGCGCGTTCGGCCGACACGATAGACGGCGCAACAAGTAGAAGTCGTTGACGATTGCCTGGCGCAACAAACACTTCGAACTGACCGAGGACCTTGCCGGACAGCCAGGCGAGAACCGCACCCATCTGCACAGCTGTCGCGCGGCTGCCGACGGCGAGCACCGCCTCAGGTCCTTCACGTAGTCGCTCAAGCAGCGGGCCGGCGACAGTTGCAAAACCGTTGACATTCGAGCGGATCCACGCAGGTCGATCAACGACAACTGTGTCGGCAGGCTCGTAGGCTGCAACCAGTCCCGTGACCGCGCGTACTGGTTCTACTGCCTGACCGGCTAAAAGTCGCAAGGATTGGACGGCAGCGAGGGCTTCATCCTTGGGTATGCGCGGACCTCGCGGGTACATGCGCACACCGGTCGCAACGGCCAGTTCCCAGTCAATGGGCTCAGCCATACAGCGACCCTACGCGCTACCGCATCCGCATGCCACGAGAGCGGCTGCGAATGCATCGAGAGTGGGTCGAGCGGCAAAGATGTCTGCCACATCGTTTGACAGCACAGCAAAGACCAAGACACGCCCGTCGACATCACGAAGCGTGCCCGTGAGTGCGGAAACATCGGCCAAAGTGCCCGTCTTTGCGCGCACGATTCCGAAGCCTTCCGGCGATGACGCGAATCTGTCGTTAAGCGTGCCGGTCAGTCCAGCTATTGCAAGGCCGGGCCCAAGGGGCCACAAAGTCGGACGCGACTCAGAGGACTCGCGGGCTGCCACTGCCATCACTTCAGCAAGCACGAGAGCTGGCACTGCGTTTTTGGCGGAGAGGCCACTTCCATCATGCAGAGTTACGCCATCGGTGGAGATCGACATCGCGGTGAGTGCTGCGAGTGTCGCCTGCGCTCCCGATGCAAAGGTGCCTACGCCAGAAAGTTTGGCTCCAGCCAGATGAGCGAGCGCCTCCGAGACATCGTTATCGGAGTTGGTGAGATCGAGAGTGACAAGGTCGGCAATGGGGGCAGACTCAACGCGCGCGAGTTCCCGCGCACCCGATGAGGCTTGAGTAGCAGTGATGTCAGTAACCGTGATGCCACGTTCGCTCAGAAGCCCTGCGAATGCCCGGGCTGCTGCCGCAGCTGGGTCTTCCTCCCGCAGGTCAATGTCTACAGAGATCCGACCGCCATCGACCATGAGTGCCGTCACGGGGCCAACTGCGCCAGACGCAACATCCGCAGGTGACCAATCAGGAGAGACGTACGGGGCGCCGAAAAGAGATGCGTCATATCCGAGTTGCACACTGGATTCGCCCGCAGCTGACAGCGCCTGCGCTGTCGCATCGGCAAGGTCGGTCAGTGTCGCGCGAGGGATTGAATATTCCGAGCCGCCAGGGTCCCCGCTTCCACGATCTACCAACGCGAGAGTTGAATCCCCTCCGCCAACCAAAACGATCGCACCATCAGCGGCGCCGGAGACGACTCGGGTCGCCAAGCGCGTTTGCGGCCCGAGTGCCTGAAGCGCTGCCACCGACGACAGCACCTTTGCCGTCGAAGCCGGAATCAGTGGAGTAGCGCCGTTGTAATCGAAGAGGGTCAGCCCATTCGCGGGGTCAATCACCACAGCAGAAGTCGAAGAACCTAGCCGCGTTGACGTAATGATGTCGGCGACCGCAGCCGCCACTCCCTCTTCGGTGGGCGCAGGCGCGGTAGATCCCTCCACCGCGGTGGCTTCGAGGACGGCCGGAGCGCGCTGTGGCAATTGAGCGTAAGTCGGGCCCTCGGCGTATGCCGACCCCCCGATGAGGACCGCACAGGCCACCAGCCCGACGAGGCCCACGCTGCCCACACTGATTCGCACGCCCCCATCCTGCACTCTTCGGGGGTTATCCCCGACAATGACCACATGGAGGCGGGGTACGAGTTTCAGCGACGCGAAGGCGCACCCGAGGCTGGGCCGGGAAGCGGCGACGGCTGGGTACGCACTACTGACGGCCGCTCGTACTGGGGACTCTTTGGAGCAGCCGGCATGCTGCTTCGCCATGTTGACGAGACCGGGGTGGCCCGGTACCTACTCGCGCAGCGCTCAACCCGCGTTCACAGAGGTCACGGCGAGTGGGCCGTGCCTGGTGGTGCGATCGACTCCCACGAGACGCCGGTCGAGGCTGCCTTGCGCGAATTCGACGAAGAAATGGGGCCGATCCCCACCGGCTGGACAGTCCGCGGAATCCACAAAGTGGATCCACTACCGGGCGTATGGTCCTACTACACCTGCTGCGCCGACGTCTCCGAGCGCCTGGACTACGACGACACACTGTCGTGGGAAAGCGATGCTGCCCGGTGGTTCACCGAATCCGAACTGAGTGAAGTAGAGCTCTTCGCGCCATTCGCCAATGTATTCCCAACGCTTCGCGCGATCTTCGAAAACTAAAGTTACGACTTTTAGTCGGAGGCGCGCGCTCCGCGGCGCAGCATCCACAGCAAAGCGGCGAAAGCTAGTGCAAATACAAGGTTTGCGCCGACAAGGAGCACTCTCAAAAAGCCCCACTCTCCGGGCATCGTGAGGTCAAGAATCACAAAGAGAATGCTCACGACCAACATCACGATCGCGGCACCAATAGCGTGCTCATCACGCAGACGACGAACCAGAACCATCAGCCCTGCTAAACCGATGAGGGCCGCCCCCGTCACCTGCTGTCCCCACGCGACTCCTGCCGCTGAAGGTAGGCCGAGCCACGCGCCGACAGTGCCAGGCACTGCGATCAGCAAGATGCCGAGAACGAGCGAGAACACTGCGTCGACTGTGAGGACTAGTCGGATCACTCGCGCTGCGCGCGTCTGCGACTCCATGTGCTCACGCTATCCGGCGGCCGAACCGTCAGATAAGCGCAACCCCAAAACTCTGAGCGACTTCGCGCATCCGTTTGTCGATGCTGGCAAGGGGAACTTGCTGCTCGTGCGCGAGGACGACATAGGCGGCGTCGTATGGGCTGAGCATGGTGGCACGCGAAAATTCCAGTAGCCGAGAGACCGACGGGACAGCTCCATCCGCTCGGATATCGAACTCTCCGATTGCTGCCAAGAACGTCGTGACCTTGGCATCACTTACGCGTTGTTTCCTTAGCCCCACAGCGAGTCCGCTGGCCATTTCAGCGGTCCAGAA
>CAFBMR010000017.1_pt1 | contig 23886 bp, 23 predicted proteins | sample 7269021 | NCBI WGS metagenome assembly CAFBMR01 (sample SAMEA6814071, study PRJEB35770) | uncultured Actinomycetes bacterium | biome: Freshwater; feature: Freshwater reservoir; material: water | place: Czech Republic | collected 2017-05-23 | depth 30m m
AGCGTCACGCAGGTGAGTACGAGGACCGCGATGATGACGCGGAGCCGTCTGAAGCCCTTCATCCGCGCGTGACCCGGAGGTTAGTGCCGGGGCTCGGAGATGAGGACCTGCTGAAGCGCCTCGAACTCCTCCACACACTTGCCCGAGCCGAGCGCCACACAACTCAGTGGCTCATCGGCAATAAGGATGGGCATTCCGGTCTCGTGCCGCAGGCGCTCATCAAGGCCCGTGAGGAGGGCTCCACCACCGGTGAGGACGATGCCGCGGTCCATGATGTCGCCGGACAGCTCGGGAGGCGTGCGATCCAGAGTGGTCTTGACGGCATCCACGATGGCGTTGACCGGCTCGTCGATGGCGCGACGAATCTCCTCCGATGTCACCACGACGGTGCGTGGCAAACCACTGACAAGATCGCGTCCGCGAATCTCAGCATGCGGTTCTTCGGGTGCGGGGAATGCAGAACCAATAGCAATTTTGATTTGCTCGGCAGTGCGCTCACCCAACATCAGTGAGTATTCCTTCTTCACATACTGAATGATCGCGTTGTCGAGTTCGTCGCCGCCGACACGAATCGAGATGCTCGTGACGATGCCACCAAGTGAGATGACAGCGACCTCGGTCGTGCCACCACCAATGTCGACCACCATGTTGCCGGTCGGCTCGTGCACGGGAAGTCCCGAACCGATCGCCGCAGCCATCGGCTCTTCGATGATGTAGACCTTGCGCGCACCAGCTGCGTAGCCAGCGTCCTTCACTGCGCGCTGCTCAACACCCGTGATGCCCGAGGGCACACAGATGACCAGGCGCGGCTTAGCGAGGTGACGACGACGGTGCACCTTCTGAATGAAGTAGCGAAGCATGCGCTCGGTCGTCTCGAAGTCGGCGATGACTCCGTCCTTCAAGGGTCGGATCGCGACGATGTTGCCCGGGGTGCGACCAATCATGCGCTTGGCGTCTGAACCCACCGCGAGGATGCCGCCGGTGTTCTGATTGATCGCGACCACGGAGGGCTCATTGAGGACAATGCCACGGCCGCGGACATAGACAAGGGTGTTGGCTGTGCCGAGGTCAACGGCCATATCGCGACCGATGAAAGACATGTTGTTCGCCATGAGAACCCTTCGAGCGGTAGCGCCGGACTCCCTTAGTGTAGGCGTAGAGGCGGGGTGCGCGCGCCTGTGAGGAATTAAGCCCCTAGCTGAGCGGCTCGAGCGACCTCAGCCTTGCGCAAGAACTCCTCCAGCCGAGCGGGGATGTCCCCACCCGCGGGGAGGTCATAGGCCGCGGTGACCACGGCCCCCAGATCGGCCCGGTAGTCATGGCCACGGCTCTCAAAGAGGCCCGGCTTCACATTGGAAGCGAAGAACGTGTCGATGAGCACCTGTAGCCACGTGATGCCCGGAACCCACGACATCTTGGGTGGGACATTGCGGCCGCGGGGCTCACCTGGGGTCAGCCATGCGGACCGGTGCAAAGCGAGGCGCGGGCGGTTGTGCACGATCGGGTCGCCGTCGTGCTCCAAGAACCACACGCGCGGGCGAGGTTTGCCCGTGAGATCAGGCAGCTGCTCGGGCCGATCGACTGTCACCGAACTTGAGGACACCTCGGCGTGGAAGACATCGCTGAGTTTGCCGCCGGGAGTGCCGACCCACAGTGCGCCGTCGATGCCGTTGATGTCGAGGTCAGGGAACCCCGCCGGGATCGCGGTCTGCAATACGCGAGCACCGAGGCTCTCACCGTAGACCAGCAATCGCGGACGACGGGGCAAGGTCGCGAGCTTGGCGCGCAATGCAGCGAGCAACGCGGCTTGAGTCTGCGCGGCGAGTGGCACCTTGCCCAGTGACAAGAACGACGGCAGCAATCCGTACGACACTGCGACTGTTGCGACGTCACCACGCAACAACACTTCGACAACAGAGATTGGAGTCGGGTTTGCGTAGCCGGTGCCCGCAGGTGCTTCGACGATCAGAGTGCTGCGTTCGAATGCACCCGTGCGTTCGAGTTCGGCCATCGCGATGTCTACGCGTGCTTGCACTGTGGGTGCAGAAGCGACACCGACGAATACACGCACAGGTTCGGCAACTGCGGGCTGACCAGTGACCTGCTCAATGTCTTCGGCACTTACGACCGAGTGCAAGAAGCGCGCACCTTCGCGCCCGACGGTGCGGTAGTCCAGCCACGAACTCGTCGCAGTAGACAGATGCGCACTCATCGGCTCTTGCGCGAATGCGGTGTCCATCGTTCGGCCCTTGGTGGCTAGGCCGGCGAGCACCTTGCGTGCAGCGAGTGTGCCACCCACACCCGCAACAACACCGACGCCTGCGAGCCCAGCAAAAACACCCGGACGCGGGAGTCGAAAACCCCCCACAGCCCATGCGGTGGTGATACCTACCTCCACCGCACACGCGCCGATGACAGCCGCGCGCACTTGAGTGGGCCACGACATGAGCGATGGCTTGGATGCCAAGTAGCCCGCAGCGGCGCCAGTGACTACACCGGCGAGCAGCGGGAACTTGCGCATGGCTTAGGCCAGGCCGGGGAAGAACAGGCCGATCTCGCGTGCGGCTGACTCGGGTGAGTCAGAACCATGCGTGACGTTGTTTTGCGTCTCGGTGGCGAGGTCGCCACGGATCGTGCCGGGGGCGGCGTTGGCCGGGTTGGTCGCGCCCATCATCGCGCGCCACGACAGGATCGCCGCGGGGCCTTCGATGACCGCAGCGACGAGTGGCGCGGAGGTGATGAAGTCGACGAGGTCCTTAAAGAACGGCTTGTCGGCGTGCTCGCCGTAGTGCTCCTCGGCGATCGCGCGCTCGAGCGTGCGCATCTGTAGGGCAACGACGCGGAAGCCCTTGCGCTCAATGCGCCCAAGAACCTCTCCCACGAGGCCGCGTGCGACGCCATCAGGCTTTACCAGGACAAGGGTGCGCTCAGTCATTCCGCGACCTTATCTGCTCGGTCGATGCGTCCGCCAACTCGGACCGCGTAGAACCACAACAGCGCGAAGATGCCACCGATGAAGAACATCAACGGCACGAGGAACCCGGTCAGCACGATGATGACCTGCAACACCCACCCGGCGATGACGGCGCCCCGGCGCGGAAGCGAGCCAGCGACCGCGACCATGACGAGCGCGAGCACGATGCCACCGATGATGAGGGCGAGATTGGGTATCTCGATCCAGCGCCACCCGGCCATCACGGCGACGGGAATGGACAAGAGCACGATGATGACCTCGAAGCCGAGGACGAATGCGCCGAGGACCTTCACTCCCGACCCCTTCGCGGTCGCTTGAGGAGTTTGAGCGCGTCACCGGCGGTGGCCACCGAGCCGGTGATGAGCACGCCGAGGCCAGAGATAGAGGAGTCGCCACCCTCTTCGGCGATGTCGACCGCGCGGGCGATTGCGTTGGAGAAGTTCGGCACAACTTCGACGCGGTCATCTCCAAACACCTCGATCGCGATCTCGCCCAACTCATCGGGGTCGAAGGCGCGCGGTGAAGAGTTGCGGGTCACTACGACGGTGTCAACGACAGAGGACAACGCGTCGAGGAAGCGCAGCGCGTCCTTGCCTTCAAACATCGACACCACAGCGACGAGACGTTCAAAGGAAAAGGAGTCGCCGATCGCTTCGGCGAGCGAGCGAGCGCCGTGCGGATTGTGTGCGGCGTCGACGATCACGGTGGGGCTGGTGCGCACGACCTCGAGTCGACCGGGCACGCGCACTGCTGCAAAGGCTTCGCGCACGACCTCAATGTCGAGACGATCACCACCAAGGAACGACTCGACTGCGGCGAGTGCACATGCGGCGTTATTGGCCTGATGTTCGCCGAAGAGTGGCAGATAGATCTCGTCGTAGACGCTGGTCAGGCCGCGCAGAGTGAGTTGCTGTCCGCCGAAGGCGACCATGCGCTCGAGCACCTCGAAGTCGATGCCTTGTTGTAGTGGTGTCGCGCCGACTTCTTCGCAGCGGGCGAGCAGCACGTCGAGCACGTCCTCGCGCTGCTCGGCGATGACTGCGGCGGCACCGGCCTTGATGATGCCGGACTTCTCTATGGCGATGTCGACGTAGGTGTCACCGAGGATCTCGGTGTGATCGAGATCGACCGGCATGATGACCGAGACCTGAGACTTCACGACGTTGGTGGCGTCCCATGTGCCACCCAGGCCCACTTCGACCGCGGCCGCGTCGATGGGTGCATCGGCGAATGCAGCGAACGCCATTGCGGTGAGCACTTCGAAGTAGGACAGCGCTGGGCCGCCCTCTGCTTCGGAGCGGGAGTCGATGAGGTCGAAGTAGGGCGCGGTCTCGACGTAAATCTCCGCGAAGCGCTCTTCGTCGATTGGCTCACCGTCGAAGCAGATGCGCTCGCGCACATCCTGCAAGTGCGGGCTGGTGTAGAGGCCAGTGCGCAGACCATTGGAGCGCAGCAGTGCCTCGATCATGCGGGTCGTGGAGGTCTTGCCGTTAGTGCCAGTGACGTGAATGACGGGGTAGGACAGTTGGGGGTCACCGAGGACGTCCATGAGGGCGACCATGCGGGCGATGTCGGGCTCCATGCGGTTCTCGGGCCAGCGTGCCTTGAGTGCCGCTTCGATGTCGGAGACCATGCCTGAACCCTAAAGCCTCCGCCCTCCTAGGATTAACCACCGTGACCACTCCCCGGATCCCAGAGACGCCCACGATCGCTGGCCTCGAGCAGCTTTGGGCTGATGCGTGGGAGGAGTCGGGGGTCTACCGCTTCGACCGGTCCAAGACCCGCGAGCAGGTCTACTCCATCGACACTCCCCCGCCGACCGTGTCGGGGTCGCTGCATGTGGGTCACGTCTTCTCTTATACGCACACCGACTGCATGGCCCGCTACAAGCGCATGCGCGGGCTCGAGGTGTTCTATCCCATGGGCTGGGACGACAACGGCCTGCCGACCGAGCGCCGGGTGCAGAACTACTACGGCGTGCGCTGCGATCCGTCGCTGCCGTTTGACCCGAACTTCACAGCACCCGAGACACCGGATGCGAAGAACCAGATCCCGATCTCGCGACGCAACTTCGTCGCGCTGTGCGAAGAACTGACCACGCAGGACGAGGTCGTCTTCGAGGAACTGTGGCGCCGACTCGGGTTGAGCGTCGACTGGACGCAGACCTATCAGACCATCGGGGCCAATGCGCAGACCGCGTCGCAGCGAGCGTTCCTGCGCAACCTCGCGCGCGGTGAGGCCTATATGTCGGAGGCGCCCACGCTGTGGGACGTCACCTTCCGCACCGCGGTCGCACAGGCAGAGCTCGAAGACCGCGAAATGCCCGGCGCCTATCACCGCATCGGGTTCACGCAGCCAAACGGCGAGACCGTCTTCATCGAGACGACACGGCCAGAGTTGATCGCGGCGTGCGTGGCGCTCGTGGCACATCCTGATGACGAGCGCTACCAGCCACTGTTTGGCACCACGGTGACGACGCCGATCTTCGGTGTTGAGGTGCCCGTGGTGGCGCACACACTCGCGGACCCCGAAAAGGGCTCGGGCATCGCGATGATCTGCACCTTCGGTGACACAACCGACGTGACGTGGTGGCGCGAGTTGCAGCTCACGACGCGGCCCATCATCGGTTGGGACGGGCGCATCCTCCAAGAGACGCCGGAGTGGATCACGACGCCCGAAGGCCAGGAGGCCTACGCCTCAATCGCTCGCGCGACGACGTTCACCGCCAAAGCCCGTATGGTCGAGTTGCTCACCGCATCAGGCGACATGGTCGGCGACCCGCGCTCGATCACGCACCAAGTGAAATTCTTCGAGAAGGGCGACAAGCCACTCGAGATCGTGACGACGCGCCAGTGGTACATCACCAACGGCGGGCGCGGCAAGGAGTTGCGCGCCAAACTGCTCGCGCGCGGCAGTGAGTTGAAGTGGCATCCCCCGCACATGGCGGTGCGCTACGAGAACTGGGTCGAAGGTCTTAATGGTGACTGGCTGATTTCGCGTCAGCGGTTCTTCGGTGTGCCGATCCCGCTGTGGTACCCACTCGATGCCGATGGGCTCCCTGTTTATGACAACCCGCTCGTGCCCGACGAGTCTCGCCTGCCGGTGGATCCGTCGTCGGATACGCCCGAGGGCTACACCGAGTCACAGCGCGGTCGGGCCAATGGCTTCATGGCCGACCCCGACATCATGGACACGTGGGCGACGAGTTCGCTCACGCCGGAGATCGCCGGCGGCTGGGAGCGCGACCCTGATTTGTGGGCACGCGTGTTTCCGATGGACGTGCGCCCGCAAGCGCACGAGATCATCCGCACCTGGCTGTTCTCGACCGTCGTGCGCTCGCATCTGGAGTTTGACGAAGTGCCGTGGTCAAACGCGGCTATCTCGGGCTGGATCCTCGATCCCGACCGCAAGAAGATGAGCAAGTCCAAGGGCAACGTCGTCACGCCACTCGATCTGCTCGAGGAACACGGCTCCGACGCCGTGCGCTACTGGGCCGCGAGCGGTCGCCCCGGTACCGACACTGCATTTGATGTGGGCCAAATGAAGATCGGTCGACGCCTGTCGATCAAGATCCTCAACGCCTCGAAGTTCGTCCTCGGCTTGGGCTCGCAAGAGAACGCAACGGCAATCACCGAGCCCCTCGACCGCGCGCTGCTCGCGCTCCTCGCCGATCGCGTTGATGCCTGCACTGCGGCGTTTGAGGACTACAACTACGCCCGTGCGCTTGAACTCGCCGAAGAGTTCTTCTGGTCCTTCACCGACGATCACGTCGAGCTAGTTAAGGACCGTGCGTATGGAGGCCAAGGCGAAGCAGCGGCTGCCTCAGCGCACGCAACTCTCGCAACCGCACTCTCAGTGATGCTCCGCCTCTTCGCACCCTTCACCCCATTCGTGACCGAAGAGGTCTGGTCCTGGTGGCAAGAGGGCTCGATCCACCGTGCGGAGTGGCCCAATGCAGCTGAGATCCGCACATTGGCCGCAGATGGCGACCCAGCATTGATCGCAGACCTCGCCGTAGTGCTGTCGAGCGTGCGCCGCGCAAAGAGCGAAGCCAAGGTCAGCATGAAGGCAGAGATCGAATCCCTAACCGTGAGTGCACCAGCAGCGACAATCAAGCGCCTTCAAACGGCCGCGGGAGATCTAGCGGCAGTGGGTCGCATCAAAATCGTGACCTGGACCGAGTCAGAAGGATCGATCGAAACAAAAGCAACGCTCGCCACCACCGAATAGCTCCCTGCGAGTCAGCCAAGCACTTGCGGGGTTTTCCACAGGCAAAAATTCCTTCGATCTCATGCACCGCATGCACACCTACTCTCGGCCTAGCCGATCGAGAGGGATGCAGTGCCGCCGCGCCCGTTGCTCTTCACAAATCACGCGCTCCAACGCATGAATGAGCGTGGCGTAACTCCAGAAGATGTAGTTTCCGCGATGAGACGGCCGGCCGGGGATCCTCGACCAGGATCGGCCGGCAATCACGTTGTCGTGGGTTACGCTTCTGGTGGCCGATTGTTGCGGGTCGTTTTCGCTTCAGACGGTGAATCAGTGGTTACCGTGATCTGGGTTTCGTCGTGAAGGGGAGAACGATGCGCAAGACTTTCGATCCGGATGCCTCGGCCATCTACGTCTACGTTGACGAAAATGCTGATGTCACTCGCTCGGTGAGCTTCTGCGATTCAATCAGCATTGACTTCGCAAGCGACAGTCATCCTGTCGGCATTGAGGTGCTTGCCGTCGATGAGGCGGGAGTGCCCCTCGATATGACGCAAATCCACCACGCGTTAGCCAAGCACCCATTCCCAGCAGGAGCGGCTGAGCTCATCGCTCAACCCTGCGCTCCGGTAGCGAACCTTTAGGCAGCCTGCACAAGAACTTACGAGTGAGCTTCGAATTAGGTCGGAATCAGCGATGACAGAAGTTCCTGCGTTTCTGGATCGCACGAATAGACGACCGTGCCGACCATGCCGCGCGTAAGCAAAACCTTGTAAACATTTATGAGGAGCAACCCGAACTCGACATCGGACACCTTCGTCCGGCTCTTGAAGTCGGGATCCTTGTTGGCGTCTCGCACAGGGACCCAGCGATCGGTGCGCCACACGAGGTCGGGTCCAAGAATGACGCCATTCCAGTCATATTCGAAACCCTGAGCCGTGTAAACGCATCCCACTTGGCTAAAGCCCGCGGGGTCGGACGCCCAGAGTGCCGATGGCGGGAACCCTCCGACTGCGCGATCAGCCCTGACATTCCAAGGGTGCGCCCAATCACCGATAACAACATCGTTGACGAGACCGCCTTCCGGGGTCGGATCACTCCAGCGCCAGCAATAGCCAGCCGTCATCCGGGCTCCATAGCCTTCCGATGACTTCTCATCGAGTAGATCCTCAAGTGCGCGAGGTGAGGACGCAGTCTTCAACTCGAAGTTCGAGTCTGGGTCCCATTCGCATGGGCCACCCTCTTCCAGACCTAAGAGGTGCTGCACCCATCGAACGTAGGCTTCGCTTCCACCACAACGGAATTGGTCATCCAAGGACACGCGAAGCACACGAAGTCCTTTAGCCTCCGCAGCTTGTTCAATCGCCGCGACGGTGCCCATCTCGCCAGGGCGCACTACTTGATACTCATCGAGAAGGAACACGGGCACCCGCGCCGCGTCGAGTAGTTCATCCACTTGCGCGCGGTCACTACGCAGGGCCGCACGCGTCCATCGATTAGCGGAGGTCTCGCGAATGCGGTGCGCCTCATCCAAGATCAAGACATCAAGACCATTCCGCTCAGCCGACATAAACGAATTGAAGTACTTGAACATCCCCTTCACCCGTGTCGACCCGCGGCCAGCAATCTGGCGCATCGTGAGTGTGAAGGACCTCGATCCAGTGGCATGAAGCACTGATCGCCCCTGCCGCGCGAGCTCACCCAGAAGGGAGAGCGCGATGACGCTCTTGCCAGTCCCAGGCCCACCCGTCACAACAATGACGGACTTCGAATCTGATGCTCGAGCTCTCTCAACTTCGTGGAGAACAAGCTCATAAGCAACTCTTTGCTCGTCCAGTAGAACAAACTGCGTACGTTCCTGAAGCTCCGCCGCGACAACCGTTAGAAGTTGTTTGCTCGGTCCCGACTTCATTCCAAGGAGACTGTCAGCGGCATCGGTGCCACCAACCTCTGTGCTCAGCTTGGTCCGGAGAAAGTCCATAAAGTCGCCCTTGCGCTGCCCAGTGAACATGCGCGCTTGCTCGGAGCTCGGCAACTCGCGAAGCCCCAAGACTTGCTGGTCAGTTGCGTTGTGTAGATAGGCAACAGCTGACACGCGCTCCGGGACGCCTGAAAGAGCGGGGAGGAAGTCGAGAAGATATTGGCGATAAGCGCTGACTTGCAGGACCGGATGGAGCACTGGTGAGTTTCCGTAAGCTGCGATCTGAACCAAGCACGGCTCATTGTCGTAGATTTCCGCCGAGCTCCACTGCTTCAGTTCAATGAGCACATAGGACGGATCGCCCGAAATCGGATGATGGCCAGCGAGGATGGCGTCAATGCGGCCACTGGAAAGAGGCAATTGGTGCTCCACCAGAACCTCGACATTGCCGAGTCCCGCAGCAACCAAATCATTGGCGAGGATAGGCAGCGAGGCCTTCCAAGATCGCACTTCACCCGGACTCGGTCGGCGACCGGTAGTTGCGAGCATCTGCGCCATCATTTGCTCGAGAACACTATCTGTCTCAAACAACGAACGCAGACCTTGCGCGGACTGGCGAAGAAACACCACTGACAGGCCCCCTGGGCAGCACGAAAAGAATCGTGCGGGTGGGGGCATGTCATGAATCTCAAAGGACTCAGGAAGCCTGTCGGGCCGCATTCAAATTGTAGCCACCTTGCACGGCCGCTGTGGGATAGTCGTGACGTGTCTGACCTAGAGGAACTTCGTGACCGTATGCGCGCATTCACCGTCGCTCGGGACTGGGAGAAGTTCCACGACCCAAAGTCGCTTCTCCTAGCCCTCATGGGCGAAGTGGGGGAACTCTCGGAGCTCTTCCAGTGGCTGCCGGCCGATTTGGCACGCGACGTCACTCAAACTGAGCCCCTCAAAACAAGAGTCGGCGAGGAACTCTCCGATGTACTTCTCTATTTGGTGCGATTGGCAGATGTGCTGGATATCGACCTCGCCGATGCCGCGCAACGGAAGATGGATTCATCCGAGAGTCGTTTCTCTACATCTGACTTTCAGGGGAACGCTCCGGAGAAAAACTAAGAGACACTTACTGGCCTTCACACTTGCCAATAGACAGCGGACACGAACACAAGTCAAACCTCAAGATTTGATCAACATGATTTCGTCATTTTCCTTGGCGGCGGCCAACCTGAACACGCCTGCCCAAGGGCTTAAGTTAGATCGCAGCGCACGTCCGGAGTGGCTTGCACATTCTGTCTCCTGTGAGACTTTCGCCCCGTCAAGAATTCTTAATCGCTCTACGACAGCGTGGATCGCGCTTCGTCACTGAACCGACCGAATGTCTTAGCCGTTGAACCGCCCTCGACTTCCGCATCAATCAATAAACGCATCTTGGTGAGGAAGGTTTTGGCCAAAGGGCCCAAACGCACGAACGAGACATAGATGTAGGCATTTGCCGTTACGACGCAAACCTAAAGGATCTCACAAAGTGCAAGTGGCCGTTACCGTATCAATTGCCATGGCGATTTGCTTTGTTGTGTCTGGAAATGAAGTTGAATTCTGTCCATATGAAGTAACCGTCCCATCGTTCAAAGTCACGCCGGGGAAGGTGTTTCGAGTCAGCTCCTTGCCTGAGGAGTCGAGAGCTACCTCTGTACAAGTCACGTGCGTACTTGGCGCGAGTCCCTGAGTTTCAATGCAGGCTCCCCAATACCAACTTTTACTATCTGGGTCATATGCGCCATAGGAGTCGCCGCAATTAGTTACAGCAGAAATCTTGACGTCGCTCCCGCCCAGGTGCGAAGTATCGGAAGTTAGGGCGGAGCAACTAACCAAGACTTTGTCAACACGACCGGAGAGGCCAGCGCCTACCTGAAGATGTATGACCACCGGCGGTGTTGCGCCTGGGGCCACAGGCGTCTGGTACGTAAAGACATCCTTTCCGAGCTCTGTTCCCGACGCGTCTTTCGCCAATACATCACACTTTGGGGTGACTGGTTGCGAACCATCGTTCGTCATTCGAAATGCCACCGCGAGATTACTCGCATCCGTGACTGTCCAATTGTCAATGGTGACATTGTAGGCTCGATTTGTTTCACCACTTGAGCAGCCGAACAGTGTCGCACCGCTTAGGGCCACAAAAACAGAAACGAGCACCACAGGAGCTGCATTGTGACTGCTCCTTAGCCGCGCAACGTCTCTCTTGAATTTCCCAAAAAGTGTTGTCATCTGAAAATCCCCCATTTCTTCATTTGAGACAGGATCCCAGCACAAGGGGCATGCAACATCTGTCTTGAAAATTAAGTTTGACTGGCCGCGATGCGTTCCGCGACATAGGCCTACGTATGCGTCGCTTCCATGCTTGAACCGACGAGCAGATCAAGACCCATCGGGCTGAAAGCACAATTCGGAGACGCTAGAGACCTTTGTTCGTAAACGTGGTGGATCAAGTTGGGCCGAAAATTTGAAGCATATGGACGACTGCACTTCATGGCGATTGCTTATTGACAACCAATACCGTTCCCGTCGCCGTCGAGCCCATAAATATCCGGGCCCGTAACATTGACTCTCGGCGCATAGTTGGGACCATTGCCACTGCCACCGGCACAGTCATAATCACCGCCATTGTTGATGAGGCACGGGTCATACCCTGGAGTGCAGTTACTATCCGTCGCTGGTGACTCGGTTTTCTGCTTAGCTGGCTTCGGGCTCGGAGAGTCCTTCAGGGGCCTGTTATCGCGGGCTGACGGAGACGTAGATTCCTGAGACTTCTCGGGCCCGAGCGGGGTTGAACTTTCAATCGAGGGAGACGCCGAAATGGACGACGTAGCCCGAGGACCCCCAACCGAGTTAGGCGCCTGAACGGCGGTGCCGCAAGCCGTGACCCCGAACATCACCAATGCCCCAGCAGCGCAAACTGCCGTGATACGCAAAAGATTCATAAGGCTCCCCCGTAATTTGATTATGTACAAATAACTTGACAAGCCTATCGCGAAGTCCGTTGGGAAGCAAGGAGTCCTAAGGCAAAATCGGATCGACTACCGACGTACTCCACTACGGCTTTGCTGCGCATAGTGGACGCATGTGGCATTCAAAGTCGCACAACTCGCGCTCGACGCCGACCCACCGCAATAACTCCCTGCTCGATCGCTCACAATTCGGGGCAAATGGCGAATGCGATTTTATGCATTCAACCTACCGATCTAACTCCTGCCTTCTATACGAAGACGCCGAGGAAAAACCCTTCGTGGGCTACTGCTCGCACGACAGTGCATGAGTGAAAGCCGATACAAACCACCACCTCCTATTTGAATTCCGAGGGCGACTTCGCGCCTGACGTGACAACGGCAATTTGGAGGTGAAACGACACTGGCGAACACCGAAGATTCGGGCGCAATGGAGGTCGTACAGGTGATCGCGGCGATTCTTGCGGGAGCCACCGGTGCGTAGAGCTTGTTGCTCACGTGGACTGCGTTCTTCGGCGGTCAGGCTCCGCTATCGCCGCAGGAGTTCACCGGGTTCAGTCTCGGGCGCGGGCTGCTGTGACTGTTCATCATCGACCCGATCGTGCTGACGGTCGTCTACTGGGGCTTCATGCTGATCATGCTGCCGCTCATCGCGTTCGCGTTCTGGATCGGCGGGCGCAAGGGCGGTTGATTCCTGCGTCGGCGTTAACGGCTACGGATGCGGGCCGATTGTGATGATCGTGATCACGTCGGAGCTAGGTCCGTAATACCAGAAGATGCGCCACGCACTAGGTGTGTGACTCTCGACGTAGGAGTCCCAGACATCTTCGCCCGCTGAACCGTGGATGCTGCGGTACTTATGTGAGCGCAGGCCGGGGTAGGTCTGATCAAGCAGGGTCATCCACCACGCCAACGCATTGCGTGAAGTCGCCCAGATCGACCGTCTCACCGGCTGCGCTTTGCGCGAGGCCGCGGGCGAGACTCTCTCTGAGCTGCTGGTGCTCCCCGACCAGGAGCTCGCGTTCAGGGGTGGAGTCCGGCGGGGTGATGTCTCCAAGCGTCATGAGTTTCTCCTTCCAACAGGCGAAACCTATTTACCCATACTGGGTTGAATGGCCGGCGAATTGGATTTCCACAGATTTTGAAAATATCCCGAAAACACTTGACACTAGTACGCCCGTTCGATTAATCTGTCTTCACCAGTTAATCCACGAGGGGAGGTCCGGATGAGCGCCACCGAATTGCTGCTTGCCGACCTCCATGGGCAATGGCGGGTGCCGGTCGAGTGGGTCTACGAGTTCGCCGACTTCCATGGGGCGCCTGCCCCCGGCGACAACCTGCGCGATCTGCGGGCGGAGTTGCTCGACGTGATGGCCCGTATGAATGAGGCAGCCGCTGGGCTCCCCCTCGCGATGGCGACCGACGACGAGGTGGGCGAGGCGCTGCTCGACCTGGCGAAAGCGCAACGGCAGATGGACGCCGCGATCAGCGATGTGGCCGGGCGATTCTCGGGCGGCAACGTGTGGCCCGCGGAGGGCTGCCGCTCTGCGCGCGATTGGTTGCGGCGACATACCAACGCGAGCTCCGGCGATGCGGGCCCGCCGTTCGACTCCGCGATCTGGATGCGGCGCTACCCGGCGATGGCCCAGGCGTGGCGCGAGGCCGCGATCTCGCGGCGCCACATGCGCGCGCTCGACCACATGCACAAGACCTTCCCGCGCCTCTCCGCCGCATTGACTCAGATCGAAGCCGAGCTGGCCGAGGGCGCGAAGGACCTTGACCCCGCCGCATTCGGCAACACACTCCTGCGCACCTTGCAGCGCATCGATCCCGACGCGATCGACGAGGCCGAGGCGAAGCGTCGTCGCGACTCGTACGGCTTCCGCGCATCCACGCTCCCCGACGGCTCAGTCATTGTCGACGGCACGCTGCCAGCAGAGATCGGCGCGCAACTCATCGCGGCGCTTGGGTCTGCGCGCGACGCGATTCGCAATCGCGAGGCAGCTGAGCTGGCGGCCAAACTCGCCGCATGCGGGTGCGAAGACGCGGGGTGGTGCAAGCACGCCGAAGGGATCATGGCCGAGCAGCCACTTCCTGACGCGAGCTTGCCCAGTGACACCAAGCCGAGCCTGGCCAGTCGCAATGTCGAAGCACTTGCGCTCATCCTTGACGCGGCGGCGACCGCGACGGGCGACGCGCGTCTGCCCGACACTGGCGGCGAACGGCCGGTCGTACACATCACCATCGACTCGCAGTCGCTCATCGATCACGGCAGCGCGGCGCCGGGGTGGATTCAGTCGCTCACCGGCACGCAGATCACGCCGATCACCGCGACAGCAGCGCAGCGGCTCTCCTGCGACGCGGTCGCGCAGCTGCTGGTGCTCAATCCGGCCGGCGATCTCGATGCGATCAGCGCGAAGTGGCGCATCACTCCCCCGCAAATGCGCCGCGCGATCCTCACCCGCGACCACGGCAAGTGCAGATTCCCTGGCTGCCACACGCAGATTCGCGAAGTACACCACGTCATTCACTGGGCAAAGGGCGGCAAGACGACTTCCGACAACCTCGTCGGCTTATGTAGTCATCACCACCACTTAGCTCATGAAGGCGGGTGGAGTCTGTCCGGAGATCCCAACCGGACTCTGCGATTCACTAACCCCGCGGGTCGATTCTGGGACTCGGATCCACCGCTACGCGATTGACGTAGTCCTCAAGCGCCCGGCGCGCTAACGCCGAAATACTCAATCCCTCTTGTTGCGCAATCGCTGTTGCGCGCTCGCGCAAATCCGGAGTGAGCCGAAACCCGATCGTGGGTGACTCGGCGGATTCGCCATTGAGCGACGGGCGACCGCGTTGGGGGTATATCCACTCCACACGTCCCGCGTCGTAAGCCTCATCGAACTCCGCGAGCATTGCAGCTACCGTCTTCTCGTCGTACTTCTTATCCAATTCGGTCAACTTCGGCTTCTTCTTAGTGGTCTTCTTACTCACGATCGTTGCCCCCTTTCAAAGTCCAAATAGAATTTGGGTCGCAGGTCCATGGCATGAATGACAACCCAATGATCAAGCTCCACTACAACAACTAGTTCGAGTCGCCTTCCAGTGTCGTCAGTGCCTAAGAACGTGACCCGTTCACCAGTCATCACCGCATTCGGATCTGGCCAGTGCACCACCGGGTTGGCGAGACTTTCCCCAATTATTGTGAAACAATATTGGCCTGTCAAGGCAGGACACAGGGAAATAGGAACGGCACGTGAGCAGGGTGCGCTGGATTTCACCACATATATAGAGGTGCAGGCGATGCTGTGGACAAGCGTTAGCGAATGCCGGAGTCGCACTCGATGGCGATGGTGACGGGGCCACTCGAGACTGTTAGCGGAGTGGTCGGGCAACTGGGCATGCCGCCGGGGGCCTGCACCTCGACGGAGTACGAGCCCGCGGCGAGGGAGATAGTGAAACTGCCATCGGCGTCGCTGGTCGTACGAGCTACTTCGTTGTCACCGTTGAGGAAAACGATGGGGGCCACGACGGGGATGGGCGGGCACTCCTCCCCTGGGCGCTCGACGGGACAACCCGGAGTGGCCAGCGCGGTGCCAGAGACCTGATAGGTCGCAGCGGATGAGCCGCAGCCTGCGAGTACGACTCCAACCACAAGCATTCCGATGAGAGCGCCTGACTTCATCTCTGAAGTATCGCCTACGCAGGACGGTTAAGGGCGCGATCGAGATGCTTGCCCTCACTCAGTGCGCAGACTAGGTTCACAACATGCGCCGAATCATCACACTTGCCCTTGCCTCTGCAATCGCGATTCCACTGGCTGGGTTCGCCACTAGTGCACAAGCAGCCCCGAGGGCCGATCGCATCTTCTTGCATGTTGACACGCGTACGATCATTGATGTGGGCGCGACGGGCAGCAGCCTAGGCGACCTGACCATCACTCATGGCACGCTTGCCAACACGTTGGAGGGCGACAAGATCGGATCTTGGACGGCTCGGCTTGTCGTGGTGGTACCGGGCGCGACCAAGGAGCGTCGCGACACCTTGCTGCACTTTATTTTGCCGGGCGGGGTATTGATGACCCGCGGGATCTACGAATCCCCTAGTGGGAAGCTGCCGTCGGAACCGCATCGCATCGCCATCATCGGCGGAACGGGCGACTACTTCGGCGCGCGCGGGCAAGTTGTGTTGACGCCACTGGGCGATGGCAACCTACGGCTCGACATGGAATACGTGCCTACTAGCAGCGACAATGCCTTCGGCACCGATCGCTTGCGTCGCGTTGTCTCAGACATCATCACCGACAACGTTGCGGGCACCGCCAGCATGACAGTGACCGCTCAGACCCTGCGCGGTTTCCTTAGGGTCGAAGGTGAGCGCTTCCCCTTCGTCTGCGCTCAAACTTCGGGTGATCCAGAAGGCATCGGCGTACCGATTATCGACTCATGGATCTGCCAGTACTCCCTGCGGGGCGGAAGTATCTTGACGACAAGTCAGACTTCGACACCGGCGGGCACCCGAGAGAGAAGCGGGTTCACCCAAGCCATCATCGGTGGTACGGGCGAGTGGGCAGGTTCAGTGGGGCAGACATCAATCCCCGCAGCAGACTGGACGACCAATGGCACACTCTCTGTGTGCGTTGCTTTCGTGGGAGGCACCTACATAACAACGCGCCAGGGCCCCTCCGATCGCCTGCGCACGGGACGTTGGGTCGCTGATTTGGGCAGCGGCGGCCTCGGCCAGATTGTGGTCTCCAGCGCGACAATCAACTTCGGTGAATCGCCAAGCATGGGCTACACAGTTGCTTCAGGTCCGTCAGGCGACCGTCGGATCACAGACTTCGTCTTCCGGATAAGTGGCCTTCCCGGCTTACAGGGCGCTCTCTATGGCACTGCGTTGTTCACCACTGCAAATGGTCAGGCGCCCAATGCGCCCTACCTCATCTTGGTCAACGGCGGCACCGGTCCTTGGCGCGGAGCTTCGGGCATCTTGCGCGTGGTCCCCACCAGTGCTGAAGGCGCAACCATCAATGTGAATATGCTCGTCATGGCTCTTAAATAGGCACACTTGCCCTAAGGACCTTGACCGGGCTAGGTTCACAACATGCGCCGAATCATCACACTTGTCCTTGCCTCTGCGATCGCGATTCCACTGGCTGGGTTTGCCACTAGTGCGCAAGCGGCTCCCCGGGCCGATCACGTCTTCATGCACATTGACACCCGCACAGTGATTGACGTGGGCGCAACGGGCAGCAGCGTGGGCGACCTGACCATCACTCATGGCACGCTCGCAGACTCGCTACAGGGCGAGAAGATTGGCTCATGGACGGCGCGCGTGGTCGTCGTAGTGCCGGGTACGACCAAGGAGCGTCGCGACACGTTGGTGCACTTCATTTTGCCAGGCGGTGTGTTGATGACCCGCGGGATCTACTCGTCCCCCACCGCCAAACCGCCGACGCGTCCGGTTCGGATGGCCATCATCGGCGGCACAGGTGACTACTTCGGCTCGCGTGGACAGGTTGTGTTGACGCCGCTGGGCGATGGCAACCTACGGCTCGACATGGACTACGTGCCCACTGACGGCACTACCCCCTTTGCCACCGACCGCGTCCGTCGCGTTGTCTCTGACATCATCACCGGCGACGTTGCGGAAAATGCCAAAATCTCGGTGACCGCTCAGACGCTGCGCGGTTTCCTTAGGGTCGAAGGCAAGCGCTACCCCTTCACCTGCGGTCAAACATCGGGTGACCCGGAAGGCATCGGCGTCCCGATTATCGACTCATGGATCTGCAAGTACTCCCTGCCGGGCGGAAGTATCTTGACGACAAGTCAGACGTCGACACCGGCAGGCACCCGAGAGCAGAGTGGGTTCACCCAAGCCATCATCGGTGGCACTGGTGAATACGCGGGTTCAGTGGGACAGACATCCATTCCCGCCGCAGACTGGACGACCAACGGCACACTCACCGTGACCGGAGCGATCTCGGGAGGCACCTACGCAACTACACGCCAGGGCCCCTCCGATCGTCAGCGCACGGGACGTTGGGTGGCTGATTTGGGCACCGGCGGGCTCGGCCAGATTGTGGTCTCCAGCGCGACAATCACCGCGGGTGACTCGCCAAGCATGGGCTACACAGTGGCCGCAGGCGTTTCAGCAGACCGTCGGATCACCCAGTTCGTCTTCCGGATCTCTGACATTCCCGGCTTACGCGGCTCTCTGTATGGCACTGCATTGTTCTCGACCGCCAGTGGTCAGGCGCCCAACACGCCCTACTTGGTCTTGGTCAACGGCGGCACCGGCCCTTGGCGCGGTGCCTCGGGAATCTTGCGCGTGGTCCCCACAAGCGCTGATGGCGCAACCATCAATGTGAAGATGCTCGTCGCAGCTGCTGGCTAGCCGCACTCACCTAGTGCGGTCGTGGACTCTAGAGTGAGCACGTGACCACTGACCCGCGCGAAGACGTCGTCTCCAGCCAGTACGAGAAGTGGGTCTATCCGGCCCCGATCTTGGATCTGCCGGGCTGGTTGGCCAATAACTGGCAGTGGTTTGACCCTAGCCATGCGCATCGGATCTTCTGGCCCGACCGGGAATACCCCGTGGGCATGGACATCCTCATTGCCGGGTGTGGCACGAATCAGGCCGCGGTGTTTGCCTACAACAACCCCACCGCGAAGGTCGTCGCGATCGATGTGAGTCAGCCGTCGCTGGATCACCACAAATACCTGATCGATAAGTACGCGATGAAGAACCTCGAGTTACACCTGCTCCCCATCGAGGAGGTCGGCACACTGGGTCGTGAGTTCGACCTCATCGTGACGACCGGCGTGCTGCATCACCTCGCGGACCCTGACAAGGGCATGCAGGCACTCGCCGCAATCATGCGTCCCGACGCAGTGATGGCCGTCATGCTCTACGCGACCTATGGCCGACTTGGCGTGGAGATGATGCAGGCAATCTTCCGCGATCTGGATCTCACCCAGGACGAAGCGTCCATCGACATCGTGCGTGACGCGATTGGCAATATCAATCTCGATCACCCGATCACGAGTTATCTGCCCATCGCGCCCGATCTGGAATACGACGCGGGGCTCGTCGACACGTTCTTGCATGGTCGCGATCGTGACTACACGATCGAGGAGTGCATTGACTTGGCGACGCAGGCGGGGCTCGCGTTTCAGGACGTGTTTTTGAAGTCGCCGTACTACGCACCCACTGGCATGGACAGTTCGTTCTACGACCGGGTCGCGGCACTCCCCCGCGAGAAGCAGTGGGGCGTGATGGAGCGCTACAACTCACGCAATGCGTGCCACTTTTTCACCGTGTGTCGCGCGGATCGGCCGAAGAGTTCCTATCTCATTGACTTCTCCAGCGATGACAGCCTCAACTACGTACCGACACTGCGGCATAACTGCCGGCTTGCCGGATCCGTCATACACAAGCCGAGCTGGTCGCGCGAACTCAATCAGGTGCAGGTTGCCCTTATGCGTCAAGTCGATGGTCGACGCACGATCGGTGAGATCACCGCGGGAGATCCGGGCGCGCGCTCGTTCTTCCAGTCGCTGTGGCAACAGGACTACCTGGCGATGGGGATTATCTAGGCAGTTTGTTCGGTGCGGCGGGCGCGCGAAGGTGCCTTAGCCGGAGTGATCTCGATCGGCACGAGGGTCGGCGTGCTGCGATCACGCACAGCCTCGGCGGTGATGATGACCTTGGCGATGTCCTTGCGGCTCGGGACGTCGTACATGACGTTGAGCAGGACCTCTTCGAGGATCGCGCGCAAGCCACGTGCACCGGTGCCGCGCTCGATGGCCTGATCGGCGATCTCATCGAGTGCGTCGGAGTCGAAGTCGAGGGCAACATTGTCGAGTTCGAAGAGACGTTGGTATTGCTTGACCAGAGCATTGCGCGGCTCAGTCAAGACCTGCACGAGCGCCTCACGGTCGAGCTTGTTGACGGAAGTAAAGACAGGAAGACGGCCTACAAACTCTGGGATCAAGCCGAACTTCAGCAGGTCCTCAGGCATGACGCGACTGAAAATATCTTGTGGGTCGCTGTCGGAGTCAGAATCGACGGTGCCATCAATGATGTCGAAGGTGAAGCCGACGCGCTTCTTGCCGATGCGCTGTTCGATGATCGAGTCGAGCCCGGCGAATGCGCCACCGACAATGAACAACACATTAGTGGTGTCGATCTGGATGAACTCCTGATGCGGATGCTTGCGACCACCCTGCGGCGGCACCGACGCGGTCGTGCCTTCGAGGATCTTCAGCAGTGCCTGCTGCACACCTTCGCCGGAGACATCGCGAGTGATCGACGGGTTTTCGCTCTTGCGGGCGATCTTGTCGATCTCGTCGATGTAGATGATGCCGGTCTCGGCCTTCTTGACGTCATAGTCAGCGGCCTGGATCAGCTTGAGCAGAATGTTCTCGACGTCTTCACCGACGTAGCCAGCCTCGGTCAGTGCCGTCGCATCAGCGATCGCGAAGGGCACGTTAAGGCGACGGGCCAGGGTCTGCGCGAGCAGAGTCTTGCCCGAGCCCGTGGGGCCCAGCAGCAGGATATTGGACTTCGAGAGTTCGATGGTGTCTTCGCGTGGGCGATCAGTAGCGCCGGCCTGCACGCGCTTGTAGTGGTTGTAGACCGCGACAGCGAGGGCTTTCTTGGCGGTGTTTTGCCCGATGACGTACTGGTTAAGGAAGTCGAAGATTTCCTTCGGCTTGGGCAGGTCTTCCCACTGGACTTCGTTGCCGTCGCTGCGCTCTTCTTCGATGATCTCGTTGCACAGATCGATGCACTCGTCACAGATGTAGACGCCTGGGCCAGCGATGAGCTTGGTGACCTGCTTTTGGCTCTTCCCGCAGAAAGAACACTTCAGAAGGTCTCCGCCTTCACCGATACGCGCCATGTGAGTACGTTACCGCGAGAGGGGCGTCAGGCCGGTGAATTACGCGACGTTCGGATTCTGCCCTGAGCGAACACGAACTAAGAGACGACCTTGCGCGAGGCGATGACCTGATCGATGAGGCCGAACTCCTTGGCCTGATCGGCGGTCAAGATCTTGTCGCGCTCGATGTCCTTTTCGATCTGCTCGATCGAGCGGCCGGTATGGAGCGAGAGGATCGACTCCATCTCGGCACGCATACGCAAGATCTCCTGGGCCTGGATCTCGATGTCGGATCCTTGGCCGCCGCCCTCGGTATAGGGCTGGTGGATCAGGATGCGCGAGTGCGGCAGGGCGAAGCGCTTGCCCGGGGTGCCTGCGGCGAGCAGCACGGCAGCAGCCGAAGCAGCCTGGCCGAGGCACACGGTCTGCACCTGCGGCTTGACGAACTGCATCGTGTCGTAGATCGCGGTCATCGCGGTGTAAGAACCACCGGGTGAGTTGATGTAGATCTGAATATCGCGATCAGGATCCATCGACTCCAGGCACAGCAACTGCGCCATGACGTCGTCGGCAGACGTGTCGTCGATCTGCACGCCGAGGAAGATGATGCGCTCTTCGAAGAGCTTGGTGTAGGGGTTGTGTACGCGCTCGCCGTTGGCTACGCGCTCGCGGAACTCCGGAATGATGTAGCGCGATTGCGGAGAAAAAGTCACTTGGAACCTCCGGGAGCGTCAGCAGCCGTGCTGTAGACGTGATCGATGAGGCCGTAAGCGGAAGCCTCTTCGGCGGTGAACCAGCGATCGCGATCAGAGTCCTTCTCGATCTGCTCAATGGTCTGCCCGCTGTGCTCGGCAATGAGCTGGGCCATCCGACGCTTAATGAAGAGCATCTGCTCGGCCTGAATCTTGATGTCGGATGCGGTGCCACCGATGCCGCCAAGCGGCTGGTGCATCATCACGCGGGTGTTGGGGGTGGCGTAACGCCGACCGGCCGCACCTGCAGTGAGCAGGAACTGGCCCATTGAGGCTGCAAGGCCCATCGCGATGGTCGTCACAGGACACGGGATCAACTGCATGGTGTCGTAGATGACCATGCCCGCGGTGATCGAGCCACCGGGTGAGTTGATGTAGAGAGTGATGTCCTTGTCGGGATCCTCCGCCGCAAGCACCTGCAACTGCTTGGCGATGCGGTTGGAGTTTTCGTCGCGTACTTCGCCCTCGAGCCAGACGATGCGCTCGCGGAGCAGGCGCTCGTCGAGCATGTCGCCGAACCCTGCCATGCCTGCTGATCGCATGTCGAAACCGTTCATACTGCCAGTCACGTGGCTGTCCTTCCTATGGCCGTCATATGACCCTAACGCTGAAGGCACCCCCTGCCATTCCGAAGTGGGCCATGTTCGCCCACAGCGTAATTTCGGTTTAGATGCCCGACAGGTCTAGCTGGGCTCCGCTGGGATCCACAATGCGAGCACCCTGGGCCGCGATGGTCAGGGCCTTGCCGCGACGGATATCGACGAATGCCATGTCGACCTGGCCGTTCTCGACGAGGGCCTGGGCAAGCTGATCGGGGCTCACGCCGTAGCGCGGGGCCTGCTGGACTAGCCAGCCGGAGAGCTCGGCCTCACCGACGGGAATCTCCTGACCCTCACCGATCTTGTCGAGAATGAACTGAGTCTTGAGGCCATCGCGGGTGTCCTTGATGAACGCCTCACGGTGCTCGTCGTCGCCATGGCCGTCAGCGAAGTGCTCCTCAACCTCGGCGGTGATCGCGCCCTCGGGCAGCGGAATGTCGAGCGCATCGAGCAGGGCCTGCAGAACCTTCTGCCGGGCCTCGTTCATCTGCTCAACCTTCTTCATCTCCGCGATGCGTCCGGTCATGTCCTTGCGAAGCTCTTCGATGGTGTCGAACTCCGAGGCCATGCCGGCAAAATCGTCGTCGGCTGCGGGGAGGATGCGCTCGCGTACGGCAGTGACGGTGGCCTTGACCTCGAGGGTGCGGCCTTCGAATTCGCCCACCTCGGGGCTGAACTCAAAGGTGCGGGTCTCCCCCGCGGTTGCGCCAGCAACGGCCTCATCGAATCCGGGCAGCAGGCCCTCGGTGCCGAGTTCGTAGGACATCGCGTTGCCGACGAGATCATCGACCGGGTTGCCTTCTTCGTCGAATCCCGCGATGTCGACAAGGAGTACGTCGCCATCAGCGGCTGCTCGCTCGACGGGCGTCAAAGACGCGAAGCGCGAACGCAGACTCGTGAGTTGCTTGTCGATGTCTTCCTCAGTCACCTCAGCGGCCGCGACCTCCACCACGATGGAGTCGAATGCCGGGAGGTCGAATTCGGGGCGCACGTCGACCTCGGCGCTGAAGGTGAGCGCCTTGCCGTCTTCGATGCCCGTGACCTCAACATCGGGGCGACCCACGGGGCGCACGCCGGACTCACGCACTGCCTCGGCGTAGGCCTCGGGTAGGTAGGCGTTGACGGCCTCCTCGAGCACCGCGCCACGACCGACGCGCTGGTCGATGATGCGTGCGGGGATCTTGCCCTTGCGGAAGCCGGGGATGCTGACCGAGGCAGCGATGGTCTTGTAGGCCTTGTCGAGGCTCGCGGCAAGGTCCTCGAACGGCACCTCCACGTCCAACTTCACGCGGGTCGGCGAGAGGGTCTCCACGGCGCTCTTCATGTGCTGTCCTTAGGTCGGCAGATATGTAAACGTCGGGGCGGGGAGAGTCGAACTCCCGATCTCCTGCTCCCAAAGCAGGCGCGCTAGCCACTACGCTACGCCCCGCGTAGCCTCAGTAGTTTATGCAGATACGCTAGGCAGGCTTCTCGCGGGTGTAGCTCAATGGTAGAGCCCCAGCCTTCCAAGCTGGCCATGCCGGTTCGATCCCGGTCACCCGCTCCACATCA
>CAFBMR010000018.1_pt1 | contig 23482 bp, 20 predicted proteins | sample 7269021 | NCBI WGS metagenome assembly CAFBMR01 (sample SAMEA6814071, study PRJEB35770) | uncultured Actinomycetes bacterium | biome: Freshwater; feature: Freshwater reservoir; material: water | place: Czech Republic | collected 2017-05-23 | depth 30m m
GGCGTGATCGAAGAAAACAGTCTTGGAGTGACCGGGGTACACCATCATCCCCTCATAGATGTCCTGCGACAGATCGACGATCATCGTGCTCCTTTGGGAATGTGTGATGGCTGTGGGTCAATGTCCGGGTCCGTGGTCGGGCGCCACAAGGGCACCCGACCACGGACATATCGAACTGCTACTTCTTCAGGCTGTTGAGGTCGACCTTGTCTGCTGAGCCAGTAACGCCAAGGACGTCAAGGCCGGGCAGGACGATAGTGCCGTCCTCAAGCTGCTTCTTCATGTCATCAACCAGAGCCTGCACATCCGCGGGGACAGCACTCTCCAGGTTGTAGTAAGGAGCAAGCTTCATTCCCTCGCCCCAGTTGGTGAACACAGACTCTGAAGTCCACGAGTCACAAGCTGCGTCCGTTACGAAACCGCCGGTGATGTCACCAAGGCCGTAGAGAACGCTCGTGAGAACAACATCAGGAGCCTGATCATGCTTGTCGTTGTACTGGGCGATGACATAGTTTCCTGGTGTCTCACCCATCACCGCGAAGATGCCCTGCGTCGCCTGATCTGTCGCCGAGAAGATCAGCTCAGCTCCTGCAGCCTTCATTGCAGTCGCAGCAGCGCTCGCCTTTGCGGCATCGGTCCAGGTATTGATGTACGTACGCTGAATCTTGATGTCGTTCTTGGCATAGCGAGCGCCGAGGGCAAAGCCCTCCATCTCCGATGTGAGTGCGGGGAACTCGAAGCCGCCAATGGTGCCGACCTGACCCGACTTGTTGATTAGACCAGCGAGGTAACCTGCGACAAACGAGCCATTCCACAGAATGGGCAGTTTGGCGCTCTCGTTCGCCAGCGGCGCGTCCAAGAGTCCAACTTGACCGAACTTGGTATCCGGGTACTTCTCCGCCAGCTTCTGGGTCACATCCGTACTTGACGCATTGCCGACAATGACAAGGTCATAACCCTCAGCCGCGAAAGCGTTGCCAGCAGTCTCGTAGTCTGCATTTTCAGTGAGGTTTTCAGACACAGTGAGCTCGCCGCCGATTGCATCGGTTGCGGCCTGTGCGCCTGTCGAGACAGCCTGTCCCCAAGAACCATCGTTCTGGGTTCCGGGCGTAAGGAGAGCGACCTTGATCGGCTTGCAGCTCGGCGGAGCCGATGTGGTTGGGGCGGCCGACGATGTCGGAGCCGCAGATGAGGTAGGTGCGGGTGCAGTACTGCTGCCTCCCGACGATCCACCTGAACATCCGGCAAGAAGCATCGCTCCCGCCGCAATTACTATGGAACTCTTAACAATCAGTTTCACGGTAAATCCTCCAGTTTATGGTGACAAGAACAGAGCGGGCGGGACTTAGACGATGAACTCCTTTCCGATTGCAGCCGGATAACGTGCCTTCCGCCAGACGGCGAGGGCAACAAGAGTGGCGACGTAGGGGAATGCGACCCAGAAATAGCGCGCACCACCCGACGTGAAGGGAAGCTGATCACTGTAGAACTGCAGCGACGCTGCTATGCCGAAGAAGAATGAAGCAATAAGGATTCCGTAAGCGGAGAAGCGACCGAGGACCACCATCGCGAGAGCGATGAATCCGGCTCCACTGGTAATTCCGGGAAGGAAGATCCCGCTCTCGGACAGCACTAGCGCTGCGCCGCCCAGTGAGGCAAGGACGCAACTTATGCCTAGAGCTACCCACCGCAGGCGCATCACGGGAACGCCGTTCTCGTAAGCGACCAAGGGCATCTCGCCGGCAGCCTTGATGCGAAGTCCAAACCACGTGCGGTTCAGAAGCAGTGATACGCCAACCACGATGACGACAGCGGCATACACAACGATGTTCTGGTTAAAGAGGATCGGCCCCACGACCGGTATGTCGGTGAGCGGGCCGAAAGAGAGTTTCGGCAGAGTGCGGACCTCGCCGACTTCCTTCGTGTAGCGCGAAAAGACGGTCGCTGTAAATCCAAATGCGAACAAATTGAACAGCAGCCCCGTCACGATCTGCTCGGTCTGCCGCCACAGGTAGAGAGCACCCAGAATCGCCCAGGCAAACAGCCCGCCGATTAGTCCGAAGACAAAGGAGAGCGCGAAATTCCCCCAGAGTTGAAAGGTGAATGCCGCACCGAAGGCTCCAAAGAGCATGACGCCTTCGAGCCCGATGTTGAGCACGCCCGCACGTTCGTTAACGAGCTCGCCGACAGCCGCTAGCAGGACCGGCATGCACAACGCCAATGACGCGGCGAGAAGGGTGACAATGAGCGCCATGTTCAACTACCTCCCCGACGTGATCGCGTCGCCAGCAAGAGGAGAACGCACACCGAGACGGCGACGAGGGAGACAGCGGGAGAAACCTTGGCAACGGCCGCGAGTGTGTTGCCACCGACGGTAATCATCGCGAAGGCGATCGCTCCGAGCGGCAGTAACGCCGGCCGCAGACCGATCAGCAAAGCCGCAGCTATACCGACATATCCGTAGCTCTGGCTGATGTCTTGTACGAGGGCTCGATTGACCACGAGGATAAGCACAGCACCAGCGAGCCCCGCTGCCGCGCCTCCAAGCAAGACCGAGATGACGCGGGTTCGAACCGGGGCGTACCCAAAACGAAGGGAAGCCATGGGGCTCTCACCAGTGGCCTTGATACGGAAACCGAAATTTGTGCGTTGGATCAACCACCAAGCAAGGGCCCAGACAATGACGGCGAAAAGGACAGCCCATGGTGCGCTTCCAAACTTCCCAAAGAGGGGGAAATCCGTCCCGTCAGGGAACGGGCGAGTCTGTGGAGCCACCTTGTCGGGCCACACGCTCGAGGTGATCCACTCTGCGATCGTGAATGCAACGAAGTTGAGCATCAGAGTGGAAATAACCTCGTTTGCGCCAAAGCGCTCATAGAGAAAAGACCCGATGCCAGCCCACAACGCACCAGCAATGACGGCCACAATCACGCACAGGATCGCTACCCACACAGAGCCGGGGTCGCCAATAGTCAAGGCAACCACCGTGGCGCCTATCGCGCCCGCGACGAGTTGACCTTCGCCGCCGAGATTCACAAATCCGGCACGGAACGGAATGAGCGCTGCTGCGGCCGTCAAGGTGATAACCGCTGTGACGGTCAAGGTCATGGCCAGCGAATACGGGTTGCCGAGAGTGCCGCGCCAGAACGACGGGAAACTGCTGAAGATGTTGATGCCCAGAAGGAACATCACGCCGAGAGTGGCAGCGACCACAATCACAACGCGCAGCACGATCATCCACCCCCGGCTTGGCCGGGCTATGAGATTGGAAACTGCCATGTCAGTTAGCTCCCGACATTGCCGCTGCGACTACTTCATGGCTCGTCGACCTGCGATCAACGAGTAGCGCGGCTCGACCTTGGAACATCACGAGGAGAACATCGCCAACTACGAAGGCCTCATCCAGATCGGCGGTGTTCCACACGACCGCGGTGCCTTGCGCCTGCTGGCTACGAACATCCTCGAGAATAATGGCGGCGCCCATGACGTCTAGTCCACGAGTGGGGTGCGACAGCAGCAGCACAGCCTTTTCACCAGTGCTCTCCCGTCCGACGACTGCTCGCTGCTGGTTTCCGCCACTCAGCTTGGAGAGAGCCAGCTTAGGAGCAACGGGGCGGACATCGAACTTGTGCAAGACATCGGTGACCAACTCGACCACGGTCTTGCCGCGCGGGTTGACGTAGCCTAACGAGCCACGGCCTGCATATTCGTGGACTAAGACGTTTTCGGAGACGGATGCGGACCTAAAAACATCCCATTTGAGACGGTCTTCAGTTACGGCTCGCAGACCGGCTTCGTACCGTTCGCGCGGCCCCAGTTGCGCAATATCTTTGCCGTTAAGAGTGACCTCGCCAGTGCACGACTGAAGACCAGCAAGGGAATCCATCAGGTAGGTCTGACCGTTACCTTCAACCCCAACAACTGCGAGCACCTGTCCTGCCCGAACAGTGAAACTCACATCATCGACCCGCAAGCGGCCATCGCTACCAAGGACGCTGATACCGGACACATCCAGCACTACGTCACCTAGTCGTTCGGCCGCAGCGGAGGCGGTTTCGAGCTCCTCTTCCGCGTGAATACGCGCCTCATCACCGAACATGGCACTCAGCAAGGCAGGGCGAGGTGGGCAACTGTCTTGACTCAGGACCGTCCGACCACCTCGCATAACGGTTACCCGCTGTGCGTACCGCTCAACCTCGCGAAGCTTGTGAGTGATGACAACGATTGCCTTGCCCTCGTTCGCCAAATCGGCCAGCCGCGAGTACAACCGATCGATCTCAATTGGCCCCAAGACGGCCGTCGGTTCATCAAGGATGAGGATTCGCGCTCCGACGTAGAGCAGTTTGGAGATCTCGAATCGCTGCACCTCATCGACCGCGAGTTCCTTGATGAGGGTTCGGTCCGGTGCGGGAAATCCCTCATCGCGGAGGAACTGCAATGCCTGACGCCGCTGGCTGTTAGTCAGCCGACGAAAGCTCCCCCCCGGCACTGTGAGGAGGAGGTTGTCCAGCAAACTGAAGTCGGGGATGACGCTGTAGTGCTGATGCACCAAGCCAATTCCCGAAGCGACGGCCTCCTGGGGATTGCGGAGAGTTTTTGGCACACCGTCTAGGGAGATAACGCCGGCGTCAGGTTGCAATTCGCCACTCAGCATCCGCATGAGGGTCGTTTTCCCGGCCCCGTTCTCGCCGACTACGGCATGGACCTCGCCGGCGAACACCGATAGGGAGACAGAGTCGTTCGCGCGAAGGTCCCCGAACACCTTGGTGACGTCGCTCGCTTGGAGCGCGGGCGCGCGCCCCATCTGCGAATCAGTCATCATGCCTGGCCGTCTCCTTTGTCACGTTCTGAGGAGGCTAGCCGCGCCACGCACCATGGGAAGTGTCTGTGCGGACAGCATTTCCACAAATGACTGTCAGATGCGACATTTGCGCGGCATACTGACCTTGCCCGCCAAATGAACCGCTACATCTGCTGATATACACCGATCAGGAGCTAGCCGTGGATCAACCCTCAGACTCAAGCGGTCTCTCGCAGAGAGATCTAGCGCGCTGGTTCAGCGGGGTGCACGCGTTTATTGCTGCGGTCAATAAGCCAGCGAGCCTACGCGAACTTCTCGACTTAGTCACAGCGACAGCGTGCGACCTCACCGGATACGAGTTCTGCGGCATCCTCTTGGTTCATCCCGATAAACGCCGGCTCATGATGGAGGGCGCCCACGGATTGAGCACCGAGTACGTAACCCGGCTCAATGATCAGGTTCCCATTAGCCTCACCACCGACCCGCGGGGCGAGAGCCCGTCGACCCGTGCGTTCCTCACCGCCAAGGCGGTCGTCCTGAATGACATCTTGAAGGACCCGCTCATGGAGCCATGGTGGCCCCTGGCCGCGCAGCAGGGCTACCTCTCGATGGTGTCCGTACCGCTCCTGCTCAAGGGGCGCCCCTTCGGCGTGCTCAACTGTTACTCAGCAGAACGTCATAGCTTCACGGAGTCGGCAGTGGAACTCATGGGGATCCTCGCCAATCAGGCCGCAGCAGCAATTGAGGCAATCCACCTAAGAGACGGACAGCGCGACTTCATTGAGAATCTCGCACGTGTCAACGAGTCGCTCCGCCAACAAAGCGCGCTTCTCCAGAAATCCGATGAGATTCACAAAAGTATGAATGAGGTCGCGATTGGAGCGGCCGGAATCGACGGACTGACGGAGACCCTCAGCACACTGCTCAATCGCGAAGTCTTCATCGACGACGAATTCGGCCAGATGATCTCCCCGCTGGGGGCGCGTCCTGCGCTGTTGCCGCTCTCCTCCGCCGCAGAGCGCCTTGAGGCTCATGGGGACATGCTCCACATTCGGGGAGAAGCGGACTCCACGTGGATCTTGAGCCCCATCCGCTTCGCCGGGGAGGTCATCGCCCGCCTCTGGATCAACGGGCAACTACATGAGCTCTCGCAACTCGATCGGCGAGCCATTGAGAATGCTTCGGTGATCGCCGCGCTGGAGATCATCGCTCTACGATCCGCCCGAGATATCGAATGGCGCCTCCAAGGCGAAGTGATTGATGTCCTGCTCAATGACCATCCCAGTACATTCGGGTCACTTCCCGGGAGAGCGTCCAACCTGGGCCATGATCTCCGCAAACCTCAATTCGTGGGCGTCCTACATCTGGGCCCGGATTGTGAGTCCTCTGGCAAGCCTGCGGTACATCTGGCTCGCAAGGCGAAGGCGGCCGCGCAGGCTGCCGTCCGCAACATCACGCCTCGCCCGGTCATCGCGGTCCGAGACCCACACCTCATCATCTTGATCGCCGAGTCAGCCTCAACTAACCCCCAGGGAGAAATCGAGCGAGTCCGATCCTCGGTTGCCAAGGCGATTGGCAACCCGACATTGCGAGCCGTTGTCGGATCTAGAGCAGTCGAACTCAAGGACGTGGGCAGCACCATTCGCGTGGAGCGCGGCGCGCATTCGCTCATGGCATCTCGCAACGGTGGCGCGCTGACAGTGGCCCTTGAGGATCTTGGAGTGCTGGGGCTGCTCCTGCAATTGGACGACCCGGAACAGATCGCGGCTTTCGCCCAAAGTCGCCTAGCTCCATTACAAAATCACGATCACCTGCGGTCCACCGCACTCATGGAGACCCTGAGAACGTTCTTCGCACATCACTGCAACATCACAGCCACGGCAAAGAGTCTCTACCTGCATCCGAATTCGATAAAGATGCGCTTACGAAAGATTGAGGCGGTGCTAAAGGTCAGCTTGGCGAACCCAGATGACCTGCTCGATCTACGCACGGCGCTTCTCGCTGAAGAGGTGGCCCGATCATAGGGTTCGGAACACAAGAAGATCGACCTGTTCATTTCGGAGATGTCGGAGCCGTAGCGGCTGGTCACCCACTGGCCGTGGAGGCGGGCTTAGCCGCGCTGCGACAGGGTGGAACGGCCGCTGACGCAGCCGTTGCTGCTTCCTTCGCGCTCATGGTGACGCTTCCCCAGGCCTGTGCGCTAGGCGGCGACGCCATGATCCTCGCAAGCAATAGCACGGGAACTCACGCCTTCAACGGGAGCGGATCGGCACCGCTTCGATGGTGCCCGCCGGTCGCTGCGAGCGGCGCTGCGACTGCGACGGTCCCCGGGGCAGTTCACGCATTATTTGAGATGCACGAGCAATTAGGCCGTCTTCCTTGGCCCACTCTCCTCTCCGCAGCAATCACCCTTGCAGAGGAAGGGTTCCCCGCATCCGAAGAACTCGTTGCGGCGACAATCCGCAATCAGGATTTACTCGTCGCATCGACGTGGCCGGCCCAACATGTGCGTCTCGGTGAACTTCTCAGGAATGAGCCTCTTGCGCACACGATGCGGCGATTGGCTGATGGCGGGTCAGCGGAGTTCTACCAAGGCATCACGGCGCGTCAATTTGTCGCTGCCCTGCAGGCCCGCGGATCGATGATGTCGGCAGAGGACCTAGCTAGCCACCGCACGCCGACACCGCAGCCAGTGAGCGTGCAGCTAGGTGCCGCGCGTCTCACAGTGCAGCCACCCGTGTCACAGGCGATCCTTGGCGCTTTGGCACTCGTTTCGATGCAAGACGTGCCGGCACAAATGCCACGCGAGTCACTTCTCGTAGAGGCAATGGGGAACGCTTTCCAGTCACGAGAACTCGTCATGACGACTCCACCCGACCAGCTGCTATCCACTGCAGTCGCACCGACGGGGCAGCGCGTCACTCGGGCCAGCGGCGCCACTGGTGGCAATCACACGGCTGCTATCACGTGTGTCGACGCAGAGCAGAACGTGATCTCGCTTCTGGTCAGCATTTATCAGGAGTTCGGGTGCTTTGAGTACATTCCTGAACTTGGCTTCTTTGTCAACAACCGACTCAAAGGTGCCGACCTCGCGCCCCTCTCCGAGGACCGCCGGCCAATACACACCCTGTCACCCATGATTCTCGAGACGCCAGAAACGGTTGTCGCTCTCGCCTCGCCCGGCGCAGACGCTCAAGTGCAAGTTCTCGCGCAGGTCATCGACGACATCCTCACCTGTGGGAGTGGAATTGGAGCCGCGATCGATTCCCCTCGATGGCGGCTTCACGATGGCGACCTGTTGTGCGAGCAGGGCATGAGCCCAGAGCGCGTCGCCAGTCTTGAACAAGTCGGTCACTTGGTGCATACACTGCCATTCGGCCACATGAACTTCGGCGCGGTCGCTGCCGCTGGTTTTGCGGACAACCGTCCATTCAGCATCGCTGACCGCCGTCGCTCCTACTCGGCAGACGCCACCTGACCATCGGGGAGTATGCGAGTCCTGGGGTGCCCAAGGAGCCTGCGCGGTAGGTTGGGACTGTGAGCGGGCTTCTGGCGTTTTGTGTTGGTACTGCGGCATTCGCCTTGGCCTTCGCTGTTCTGCGATTCAGCGAATTCTGGCGCGATGACAGCAACAGCTGGTGGCTCTGGGTTGCTGGCGCTAGCGCCGTCGGCGGCCTACTTGGCGTGTGGGTCTTCGCCGCACGCACACGCCGTGCACCACGCGCTCAATCTCCCCACTAACACCACTCGGAGGGCTCTCCTATGAGCAATATTGATCACTGGATTGATGGACGCCTCGTCGCATCTGAGTCCGGCCGGACATCGCCCGTCTACAACCCAGCCACCGGTGAAATAACCGCTCAGGTGGGTCTCGCGTCCGTGGCTGAGGTTGACGCTGCGGTCGCCGCGGCTAAGAATGCGTTCCCAGCATGGCGCGCCACTAGCCTGTCGCGGCGCGCTGAGGTGATGTTTAACTTTCGTCAGTTGGTCAACGAAAATCGAGTCTTTATTAGCGAACTGATCTCGCGCGAACACGGCAAGGTCCCCTCTGATGCCGCGGGTGAACTCGCGCGCGGTTTGGAGAATGTCGAGTTCGCTTGTGGCATTCCCGCAATGCTTAAGGGTGGCTACTCGGAGTCAGTCTCCACTGGTGTCGATGTCTACTCGATTCGCCAACCACTCGGTGTGGTTGCTGGCATAACTCCATTCAACTTTCCAGCAATGGTCCCCATGTGGATGTTCGCCAATGCCATCGCTACGGGCAACTCATTTATTCTCAAGCCCAGCGAGAAGGATCCATCCATCTCGCTCTATCTGGCCGAGCTTCTTGCCAAAGCCGGAGTACCGGCTGGCGTATTCAATGTCGTGCAAGGCGACAAAGTGGCCGTTGACCGAATTCTTGAGCACCCCGATATCGCAGCGGTGTCATTCGTCGGCTCGACTCCGATCGCGAAGTACATCTACACAACGGGCACAGCTAACGGCAAGCGCGTCCAAGCCCTCGGTGGAGCAAAGAATCACATGGTGGTTCTGCCAGATGCCGACATCGAGATGGCTGCAGACGCCGCTGTCTCGGCAGCGTATGGATCAGCCGGCGAGCGCTGCATGGCGATCTCAGTGGTGGTGGCCGTAGGTGATGCGGGTAATCCGTTGGTGGCCGCCATCGCCAAGCGACTGCCAGCGATCAAAGTGGGTCCCGGCACCGACCCGAGCAACGAAATGGGGCCGGTCATCACGGCTGAGCATCGCGATAAGGTCGCGGGCTACCTCGAAGGCGCACCTGGTGAAGGAGCAACAGTCGTAGTCGATGGCCGAAAGGCAGCTCTGCCAGCCGATGGGTTCTTCATTGGCGTCTCACTGATCGACAACCTCAAGCCCGACATGAAGGTTTACCAAGAAGAGATTTTTGGTCCAGTCCTCGGTGTCATTCGTGTCGCAACATTCGACGAGGCTGTCGCCTTGATTAACGAGCACCAGTACGGCAATGGCACAGCGATCTTCACCCGCGATGGTGGCGCCGCACGTCAATTCCAATTCGAGATCAATGTCGGGATGGTCGGCATCAACGTCCCGATTCCTGTGCCGGTCGCCTACTACAGTTTCGGCGGTTGGAAGTCATCCATCTTCGGAGACAGCAATATGTACGGGCCAGCGGGAGTTGACTTCTACACGCGTACCAAGACAGTCACGTCGCGCTGGCCGGATCCGGCGACTTCGTCGATCGATCTCGGCTTTCCCGGAACACGCTGAGCTTTAGCGAGCAACAATCGCCGCAACCATAACCGCACCCACGAGGCCGACGAGTACCAAGATCGTGACTAGGCGTCGCGTGCGGGCGTTCACGCGAACTATTCGCTTTCGGACTTCGCGGAGTCATCTTCCGTGACTGCTTCGGCTTCGATGACTTCTGCCTCAGCATCGACCACTTCGTTGACAAGCTCTTCGTTGACAAGCTCTTCGTTGACAAGCGCTTCGTTGACAAGCGCTTCGACTACGGGCTCTTCGATGATCGGGGGCTCGTAGGTACGCAAATCGACAAGGTCAAGGTCAACGCGAATTTCCTCGGGCTCAGGCTCTACTGCCGTTGCCTCCGAGTGAGCACCGCAACCGAAGTCGAGCGCGACAACTTGACCGTCGGCCGGTGAGAGTTCCTGCGCGCACAAACCAAATGCCTGGCCGAGCGGTCCACCAATGGTGACGAGGTAGCCACACGACGAGCACGCACCGGGTGCGGAGATTGCCATGGATGACTGCGACCCGCGATCGCCTTCGGCCCAACGATTGGCCGCTTCCAAAAGCGCGTCCGCAGACAGCACACGCGCGCGACCGAGACCCAACTCCCACTGGCTCGGCTGCAACGGCGACTGGGAGGACACACCTTCGAGATCGTCAAGATTTGTGTAACCCGGCACCAGCGCAGGATCGGCGACCCGATGGGGCAATACGTCGCCCACACCTAGATCGCCGGGCTGCACGCGATCAGCCCACGGGACCCACGCGGGCGCAATGAGACTTTCTGGACCGGGCATCAACAGCACCTCGGCGATGGTGAGCTCCTGCGCATCCATTGCGCGAATAAGGGTCACCGACCAGCGCCAACCCGGATATGCGGACGACAAACATTCGAATTGATGCGACACCACGCCCTCAGCGTCAGCGGCCACTCCTAGGTGCGCGCCCACTGTGCCTTCAGGGGCATCGGTTTCGGCGGCCTCGCGTGCAAGATCGATCGCTGCGGCGGCAATGGCGTCAAGAACTACTGCTGCCATCTACGGCTCGAGATTGTCTGCTACCGCACGGAGAACCGCGGCAACCTTGCTGGCTTTGGCATCGACTGGGTAGCGGCCGCGGCGCATGTCGTTGGAGACCGAATCGAGCATCTTGATCAGATCCTCAAGAACGACGGCCATGTCATCGGCTGGCTTGCGACTGCTCTTCGTGAGCGACGGTGGAGCCTCAAGCACAGTCAGCGAAAGCGCTTGCTTGCCACGGCGGCCGTCGACTACACCAAACTCCACTCGGGTGCCCGGCTTGATCGTCGTAGATCCGGCAGGCAGCACGGAAGCATGCAGAAAGACGTCCTCACCGTCGTCGGACGCGAGGAAGCCGAAGCCCTTCTCGTCGTCGTACCACTTCACTTTGCCGGTAGGCACGTCCTTCACCCCAATTCTGTACTGCTCCTAAGAGGGTTCAGGGTATCGGCCCAAGGCCTGATGGAGCCAATCCGGGAACGCCTCGATGCCGGGGAGCACGACATCTGCCCCAGCGGCCCAGAGTTCCTCGGCGGTAGTGGGTCCGGTGGGCACGGCCACTGCGAGGGCCCCAGCGTGCCGTGCAGCCAGTACATCGCCCGTATGGTCCCCCACGTAGGCCCATGCACCCTCCTCAAGCAGCGTGGCCCCTTTGGCCTCCGCAAAGCGGCTGCCCACCACCAAATCGGCAGGCATGCCTCCGGCGGCCAGCACTGCTTCAACATGGTCGCCTCGTTTTGCCGAGATAACGAGAACCCGTCCCCCTAGGTCATGGACCGCAGCGATCGCCTCCCGAGCACCGGGAAGGACTTTCGTGAATGGGATGACGTGAGTGAGATAGCGCTCGCGGTAGGCAGCCATGAGGATTTCCGGATCCACTTCTGGCACCCAACGAGGGAAAACGTGGTCCAGTGGCCATCCGACCGTGGGGTAGACCTCAGCCGGGTCGACGGTTGCTCCCTGCAAGGAACAGGCGTAGACGATGCACTCCACGATGCCGTCGGCCGAGTCAACCAAGGTCATATCGAGGTCAAACCCCACCACCAGAGGTCGCGCGGCAATCGGCTTCACCGATTCAGGGTAACGTCATACGGATGACCACACAGCGCACGAGGAGCCTCGCCGATGACCTGCGTCGTCGATCAGCAGAGGATCTGTGCGCGCTAGTCCGCGTACGACCTGACCTAATCGACCCCGTCCCACAGTCCCTCGGACACCTATCCGTACGCGCCACCGCAATCCCGTCCGTGACACGCGCACTCGATCAAGTCGACGAATTCGGCTTGCAGGTCCTGGCCGCCATGGGCACTTTGCCAGAGCCCGTTTCGCCCGTCGCGGTCGCGAACGCACTCGACCCAGCGCCGCTATCTCGCGTAACCGAAACAATGCATGCATTGTGGTTGCAAGCGCTGGTATGGGGCGACACTGACGCGATGCGCGTTGTGCGCACGGTGCGAGAAACCAACACGACGTGCATGACCAGCGTCGCCCACCCGGCATTCTCTCCGCGCGTTTTGCCCGCACCCACGCATCGCGACTCGTCGGCCATCGCGCATGCACTTGACGCGCTCACGGCAGTCGCCCTACTCGGATTCACCTGGGAAACGCAGCCACCCGCCGCACTCCGAGGTGGCGGCATCAGCACTCGCGACATCACAGTCACGGCCAAGGCCATCGGCTGCGAACCAGATGACGCAGAGTTGTGGATCGACCTTGCTACCCGGGCACTTCTCGTCGGGCGCGATCGCCACAACCCCGAGTCTTGGCTACCCACGGTGAAGTTCGACGAGTGGATCCACGCGAGTGGACTCACTCGTTGGCAGGAGCTCGTTGAGGCATGGCTTGCCACCGATGACCTCCACGAGTTTTTGATCGACGTGCTCAGCTCCTACGAAGGATCCGTACCAGCCGAGGATGTCCTGACGTTGGTCGACGAGCGGTTTCCCCGCACAGCATCTCCGGCGCGGACGATGCAGGTTCGCAACGCACTTCGGGTAATGGACCTACTCGGACTCGTTGTCGGCGGTAGCCTCGCGATGCCGGGCCGCACTCTCACCGTGGACCTCCCCGAACCCATCGAAAAGATTCTGCTTCAGGCAGACCTGACCGCCGTGGCGCCAGGGCCTCTGACCCCTGAGATTAATCGGATCATGCGCATTCTTGCCGACGTCGAATCCACTGGGAGTGCAACGGTCTTCCGGTTCAAGCCCAGCACTATCTCGAGAGCATTCGCCACGGGAATGACTGCTGAAGAAATTCTTGGTTTCCTCACCTCGCATTCGCTCACGCCCATGCCGCAGCCGCTCGCATACATAGTCAATGACCTCGCCAGACAGGTCACCCACGTAGATCCACCCGAGTCCCTGCGAGCGCCCACTCCGGCCGTAGCGTCAATCGTCTGCGTTGACACCGCGGTGGTTGTGCGAGTCGTCATGGAGTCCGATGGCGAGGCGCCCCCCGCGCCGCTCAACGCGTCGTCCGTCAAGACGATGCCCGCCGGTCGTGTCGTGGCGATCATCCGAGATGCCGTGCTCGCCAACGCCCGCCTCCGCATCGGATACGCCGAGTCGACTGGACTGACCAGGGAGCACAGCATCGAGCCGATTCGCCTAGCTTCGGGACGACTAACCGCCTACGACCACTCAGACGACTCTGTGCGCACTTTCGCAGTGTCCCGCATCACCGGCGCAGTCCCGGCGTGACACCATGAACGCCGTGTCCATCGAACTCACTAACCGCATGATCGACAGCGTGCGTACCCTCGTCGAAATCGAGTCCCCTAGTGACAACCCAGATGCCTGTCGTCGCTGCATGGAGACGGCTTCGGAGCTATCGCAGTCATGGCTGGGCTCACCCGGGGCCATTCACGAATACAACGGTCAGCCCTTGCACATCTGGGGGTCGCGCACACCCCAGGTCCTGATTCTCGGCCACCTCGACACTGTGTGGCCGATCGGAACTCTTCAACGCATCCCGTGGTCGTGCGATGGCGAAGTCATGCGCGGGCCTGGCGTCTTCGACATGAAGGTCGGCGTGGTTCAAGCGTGGGCAGCGCTGCATCTTGCCGGTCTGGGACCAGATGACGGCGTCTCGATCTTGCTGACCAGCGACGAAGAGATCGGCTCTCGTGCATCTCAGGCAGTGATTCGCGAGATGGCCACCGGAGCCAAAGCAGTTCTCGTCATGGAACCATCGATCGATGGCGCTTTGAAGACCGCACGCAAAGGCACGAGCTGGTACGACATTCGCATCCGCGGTCGTGCTGCCCATGCAGGTCTCGAGCCCGAGAAAGGCATCAACGCACTGATCGAAGCAGCGGCTCTCGTCACTGAGTTCGCGACATACGGCGACGCAGAACTCGGTACTACGGTCACGCCGACAACCGCTCGCGCTGGCGTCACCTCTAACACCGTGCCAGACGAAGCGGTCTTGGGCATCGACGTGCGTGCGTGGACAGCATCCGAGCAGCAGCGCGTGGATGATCTCGTGAGAGCGTGGCGGCCCAGCCATCCCGAGGCAACCGTTGAGATCTTTGGTGGCGGTATCAACCGCTCCGCAATGGAGCCTTCCGTCTCGGCGATGCTCTTTACGTTGGCCGACTCAGTGTCGGCAGGGCTTGGATTCGGCACCCTTGAGTCGCGCGCCGTGGGTGGCGCGAGTGACGGGAACATCACCGCAGCTTTGGGCATCCCCACATTGGACGGCCTTGGCGCCGTTGGCGATGGTGCACATGCCGATCACGAGTGGGCCAGCGTCTCCGCGATGGGCCAGCGAGCACACATCATGTCCTCACTCATACACGAACTTCTCGGATCCTGATGGCCGACGGCCCACTCATCGTCCAAAGCGACAAGACGCTCCTGCTTGAGGTCGACAACGAACAATCCGAAAACTGTCGCCGCGCCATTGCACCTTTCGCCGAACTCGAACGAGCACCCGAGCACATTCACACCTACCGCATAACTCCACTCGCCTTGTGGAATGCCCGTGCTGCTGGGCACGACGCCGAGCAGGTTGTCAACACGCTCATCACGTACTCGCGTTATCCCGTTCCGCATGCGTTACTCGTCGATGTCGCAGAGACGATGTCGCGTTATGGCCGCCTGACATTGCACAAGCATCCCGACCATGGACTCGTCCTCGTGACTACAGATGTGCCTGTGCTCGAGGAAGTCATCCGCAACGGCAAGGCGTCCCCCATGTTCGGCGCGCGAGTGGATGACTTCACAGTTGTCGTCCACTCCAGCGAACGCGGCAATCTCAAGCAGGTCTTACTGCGCATCGGCTGGCCCGCCGAAGACCTCGCCGGATACGTCGATGGTGAAGCACATCCGATCGAATTAAGCACCAGCGACGATGGCTGGCACATTCGCGATTACCAACGCGAGGCGGCCGAAGGCTTCTGGCACGGTGGATCTGGTGTGGTGGTTCTGCCTTGCGGTGCTGGCAAGACGGTCGTAGGTGCGGCGGCAATGGCTCTAGCAAAAGCAACCACACTCATCTTGGTGACCAACACGGTTGCCGCCCGGCAGTGGCGAGCCGAACTACTACGCCGCACCTCTCTCACGGAGGATGAGATCGGCGAATACTCAGGTTCCCGCAAGGAGATTCGCCCGGTTACCATCGCGACTTACCAAGTGATGACCACCAAGCGTAAGGGCCTGTACGCCCACCTCGATCTTTTCGACGAGCACGACTGGGGCTTGATCATTTACGACGAGGTTCACCTCCTGCCCGCACCGATCTTTAGATTTACCGCAGATATTCAGTCCCGTCGGCGACTCGGCCTCACCGCCACATTGGTGCGCGAAGACGGTCGCGAAGCCGATGTCTTCAGTCTCATCGGCCCAAAGCGCTACGACGCTCCCTGGCGGGACATCGAGGCGCAAGGTTGGATTGCGCCGGCCGATTGTGTCGAGGTGCGCGTCACGCTGCCCGAGCGCGAGCGCCTGATCTACGCGACCGCCGAACCCGATGAGCGTTACCGACTCGCAGCGACCACTCATTCAAAGCTGGAGATCGTCAAAGAGCTCTTGGCCGAACATCCCGAGGAGCACATCCTCGTCATCGGGCAATATCTCGATCAGCTCGCGGAGATCTCTGGCGCAATCGACGCTCCGGTGATCACTGGTGAGACACCGATCAAGGAGCGTGAACGGCTCTTCGAGTCCTTTCGCACCGGCGAGACTCGCGTGCTTGTGGTGAGCAAGGTGGCCAACTTCTCGATCGATCTTCCTGAAGCCGGCATAGCGATTCAGGTCAGTGGCACCTTCGGCTCACGCCAGGAAGAGGCCCAACGGCTTGGTCGCGTACTGCGCCCCAAGGGCGATGGCCGCACCGCTCGCTTCTATTCGATCGTGTCGCGCGACACTCTTGATGCCGACTTCGCAGCACACCGGCAGCGTTTCCTCGCGGAGCAGGGATACGCCTACCGCATCGTCGATGCCGATGATCTCAGGAAGCCTTAAGACTTACCTTGCCGTCGAGCGTGAAGGTAATTGAGTTGACACCACTCATTCCCGGCAGGGGGAGCTCTACGTCGTCCATCGTGATGCTGCCGCTGATGTGCAGTTCGTCCATGCCAAGTGAAGGCGTCGCGATCACCTTCGTCGGAATCTCTAAAGTACCTGCGTAGGCCGTGCCTGCAAGGTCCCACGGACCCGCTTCGCCTGCGGCCTTAGCCTCGAAAGAGAGCGAGTCTCCACCGTTTTTCTTAATGAGGTCGCGAGCGGCTCCTACGCCAAATTTGGCGGCAAAATTTCCTGCTTCGAGTTTGAGTAGTGCGAGTTCGAGGAAGAAGTCGACGCCGGCCGCGATCGTCAACCTGCCTGCCGTGATGGGCGCCTTCACCACCAACGTCATCGGTATCGATGTCGTGAGTTCAAGCATGGGCTTGTCATCGGTCACAAAGTGCCAAGTGCCATTCATGCGCCCAACAATGTCATAAGGGGCGCCTCCCTCTCGGGAAGCGCCCCTTATGGATAAAGCTTGGTGGACTAGAAGTCCATGCCGCCCATGTCGCCGCCGCCGGGCATCGCCGGAGCTGACTTCTCGGGCTTGTCTGCGACAACGGCCTCCGTGGTGAGGAAGAGACCGGCGATCGAAGCCGCGTTCTGCAGCGCCGAGCGCGTGACCTTGGCAGGATCGATGATGCCAGCCTTGATCATGTCGACGTACTGACCGGTCGCTGCGTCGAGACCCATGCCCGGAGCAAGCTCGCGAACCTTCTCGGCCACAACTCCACCTTCGAGTCCGGCGTTCTCCGCAATCTGCTTCAGCGGCGCGCTGACAGCCTGACGCACGATTGCTGCGCCGGTCGCCTGCTCGTCGGTGAGACCGAGTGCCTCGATCTTCGGTCCGGCAGCTGCCATCGCCTGAATCAGGGCCACACCACCGCCGGGCACGATGCCCTCCTCGACGGCTGCCTTCGCGTTGCGAACGGCATCCTCAATGCGGTGCTTGCGCTCCTTGAGCTCAACCTCAGTCGCAGCGCCGACCTTAATAACCGCAACGCCGCCGGCCAGTTTGGCCAAGCGCTCCTGCAGCTTCTCGCGGTCGTAGTCGGAATCAGTCTTGTCGATCTCCGCACGGATCTGGTTGACACGGCCATCGAGCTGCTCGGAATCGCCAGCACCCTCAACGATTGTGGTCTCGTCCTTGGTCACGACTACCTTGCGCGCACGACCGAGCAGGTCGAGCGTGGCGGTGTCGAGCTTGAGGCCAATTTCCTCGGAGATGACCTGCCCACCGGTGAGGATCGCGATGTCCTGAAGCATCGCCTTGCGGCGATCGCCGAAGCCGGGGGCCTTGACGGCAACCGAGCGGAAGGTGCCACGGATCTTGTTGACCACGAGAGTCGCAAGAGCCTCACCTTCAACATCCTCAGAGAGGATCAGCAGCGGCTTGCCACTCTGCATGACCTTCTCGAGGATCGGAAGAATGTCTTTGACCGCGGAAATCTTGGAGTTGGCGATAAGGATGTAAGGATCCTCAAGGACGGCCTCCATGCGCTCGGAGTCGGTCACGAAGTACGGCGAGGTGTAGCCCTTGTCGAAGCGCATACCCTCAGTGAGCTCAAGCTCAAGCCCGAAGGTGTTGCTCTCCTCAACAGTGATGACGCCTTCCTTGCCGACCTTGTCCATTGCCTTAGCAATGAGGTCGCCGACCTCCTGGTCGCCGCCGGCCGAGATGGCGGCAGTAGATGCGATCTGCTCTGTGGTCTCGACGTCCTTGGCCATGTCAAGAAGCTGCTGGCAGACGACCTCGACCGCACGGTCGATGCCCTTCTTCAGAGCCATCGGGTTGGCGCCAGCCGCAACGTTGCGTAGGCCTTCCTTGACGAGAGCCTGCGCGAGAACCGTGGCTGTCGTGGTGCCATCACCAGCGACGTCGTCGGTCTTCTTCGCGACCTCCTTGACCAGTTCGGCGCCAATGCGCTCGTAGGGGTCCTCGAGGTCGATCTCCTTGGCGATGGACACACCATCGTTGGTGATCGTGGGGGCTCCCCACTTCTTCTCCAGGACGACGTTGCGGCCTTTGGGGCCGAGTGTCACCTTGACTGCGTCAGCGAGGACATTCATGCCCCGCTCGAGGGCGCGACGCGCCTCTTCGTCAAACGCGATAATTTTTGCCATGCTCAGGATCCTCCGAGGGATGAAAGTAGGCCGGTTATCACTCCCGGCTCTAGAGTGCTAACCATATTTTTAGCACTCTAGGCCTGCGAGTGCAAACCGAGGGCACCCCTGAGCGGGGGTCGAGGTCCTAGCGGACGTCGAGGTCGATACCGAGACGGCGGGCCGAGCGGGCCCGCTGCCGAGAGGCCCGCAGACGGCGTAGCCGCTTGACCAGCATGGGGTCGAATTCGAGGGCCTCCGGAGAGTCGATCAGGCCATTGAGAATCTGGTAGTAGCGGGTCGCGCTCATGTCAAACAGGTCGCGTACGGCCTGCTCCTTAGCGCCGGCGTACTTCCACCACTGGCGTTCGAACTCCAGGATCTGGCGGTCGCGCTCGGTCAACCCAGGGGCTTGCTGGGCAGCGTCGGAGGCGCGCAACGAATCCATGACGCCATCGTACGCGGTTAATCCCATGGGTGTCATTCACCCTCCCCCTCGAGTCGCCGATTCAATTCGTGAATTTGCGCAGTCAAAGTTTCAATCGCCTGATGTAAGTCATCAGAAGGTGCAGGTGGGATTTGTGGTGCCTGTGTTGTTTGGACTGCCGGCTCATTTGAGTTCTTGATGAAGCGTGACGCCACTGCTGCAGTCAGCGCACCGACAGCTGCTGCACCACTAAACATGATGACCGCAGCCGTCACTCGACCGGCTGCAGTGACGGGCGTGTAGTCGCCATATCCGACAGTCGTGACCGTCTCAAGGCTCCACCACACGGCGTCGCTGTAGGTATGAATTGTTCCGTCACCGTCAATCTCGACCGAGAGCACCAATGTCGCCCCGATGCTGATCACAAAGAGCACGCCGTACATCGCATAGAGGAAGACCATTTTGGTGATCGCATTGCGATCGCGCCGGATGCCGCGAATTGCACTGACCACAACGTAGATACGCAGGAACGGGACAATCACGCACACGATGAGGAGCCACTTACGCTGAATGAAGTGCCGCTTGTCAGGATCGAGAATGAATCGGATCACAATGTCAATCGCAAAGACCCCGGTGACGTACCAGGTGATGAGCGTTCCCGTGTCGCCATATACCGGCCTCAGCGCGGGCGATATCCGAAACAGCGTGCCGACTAACCACGCGAGAGCCGCGATGTAAATCGGCACCATCACAATGTCGTCGTAGCGCTCCTGTGCGCGAGTGAGCGTCGGCGGCGGCGCCTTGACCTTTTTACTCTTCACTCTCGTCTCCTCAACCTAATGATCAACCACGAGAACATGTACCCAAGTCCATTGGTTGCCCAATGCAGGCCCATTGGCGCCAGCACACTGCCGGAGAATACCCGCAGAAGCGCAAAAAGCACGCCTGCGACAGTCGTTGTCACGACTGACAACACAATCGCGAAGATGTTGCCACGCAGACCCTTGCCGACCACCGAGCCCAATGCGGCGCTTTGCTCGTGAGTGCCCCAAGACGGCAAGACATGCCACAAGCCAAAGATGATGGCCGACCACACGATGCCCCAGACGAGGCCATAACGGCGCACAAGCATTGAGAACAACACGCTTCGAAAGGCGATCTCCTCCAGCAGAACGGTACCGAAAGGCACCTCAACTAGAGCTTGAAAGGCGATCTTGGAGATGCTCATGTCCTTGATGCGTTCGTCCTGCATCGCATCACGGCCCTTGCGGAATGACGAGGCGACAGAGAAAAACAGGGCAACGACGACAATGCATGCGGCTGCCCAAAGGAGACCAGGGATTAGCCGATGCCAGGCGAGTCCCATGTCGGTAAAGGTGTTGCCATCGAGAAGTCCGAGAGCAAGAAAACCCAATGCACCACCGATGGCCCACAGCAGATAGTGACGTGACGGCGCGACCCGGTTGTTGATGACATTGAGCACCACGAGCGCGGCGATAACAATCGCCAACGGCCACCATGGCAGCCCCTCGACCTGTTCGGGGACGAAGAAACCGATGAGGTCGAAGAACACCGCGTAACCCTAGCGGCCTAGATCCGGACCGGCTTGCGTCCAAAAGCAGCCAACGCCGCAGCACAGAGGGCCAAGACGATGCCCACGATCAAGGCAAGATTGATAACGGTGCCCGCAGTGGGCACGACCAGGTCAAGGAGAAATGCCCCGATCAACTGGCCGGAGATCGCTACGAGGGCAAGGAGTAGAACGCCAAGAACCTGGACGGCCCACGCTGTGGCGATGATGAAGAACAGGCCAAAAAGCGGAGCGATGAGCATCCACACACTCTCACTCGGCACTGCGACAATGTGCCACCCCGAGAGTAGATGAACGACGATAACGACGAGCAACATGCTCATGGCGCCGACAGCAAAGTTGGCCCATGCTCCTACTACCGGTTGGCCAGAGTATTTAGCGATGCGCCCATTGAGCGCGATTTGTATGGCGCTCGCCATACCCGCAACCAGAGAAAGAACTGCGACTAGGGCGAGTCCCCAACTTGGCGACGCATGTAAGCGACTCCACGTCGGGATGAGGACGGCAAAGAACGCAACGCCAATCGCCACAACTCTCATCCAGGTCAGATTTTGGCGGCCGAAAGGGCCTAAACCCATGCGGTCAACCCCGGCTGCCATGCCCGTTTGCCCCGCTACAACGGCAATAGTGAATGCTGCAACTCCCACAAAAGTCGCAGCAACCCCTTGAATCGCGACAAAGTAGGCGCCGCCGAGGCCGCCAATGACCTCCCACGGACGCAAGCCGCCATTTCGTAAACCACGGAAAGCACGCGCGAGTGCTTCTCTTCGCCGCGCAGAAATCAGAATGATCAAGGTGGCCGCCAGAACTTGCAATCCCTGATTGAGAACGGCCACTTCAGCCGGGTTATGCACGACCCCCATCAATTCGCCATTGAGCCGTGCTTGCGCAGACGTGCCCGCCGCAGTGCCCATGACGAGGAAAATCGCGATCCAAGCTCGCCCCGTGAGATGCCTCGGGATGCTAGTGGAAGAAATGACGTGTCCCGGTGAGGTACATCGTCATACCTGCCGCTTTGGCAGCCGCAATCACTTCATCATCACGTACTGATCCGCCCGGTTGCGCAACTGCACGCACGCCAGCGGCGGCGAGCACCTCAAGTCCATCGGCGAATGGGAAGAAGGCATCTGACGCGGCCACTGAGCCGCGCACACGCTCCTCACCGGCGCGCGACACTGCGAGTCGAGCAGCATCAACACGATTGACCTGGCCCATGCCGACGCCAACTGCAGCGCCATCAGATGCGAGCAAGATCGCGTTGGACTTCACCGAACGACACGCGCGCCAAGCAAACTCAAGGTCTCGCATAGTCGCAGTGTCGGCAGCTTCACCAGACACGAGCTTCCAGGTCATAGGTGAGTCACCTGCAGAATTGAGGTCGTCACCTGCCTGGAGCAGCACGCCGCCGGCAATATTGCGCATCTCCACCCATTCACTCGCCGGGCGAGGCTCCGCGATGATGACGCGCAGGTTCTTCTTCTGGGTGAGGATTGCGAGCGCATCATCTTCATATGCGGGCGCAATGACGCACTCAGTGAACACATCACCTATTGCCTCGGCCATCGCGGCGGTGACGGGGCGATTAGCCGCGACTACACCACCGAACGCTGACACCGGATCAGTCTGAAAAGCCTTGCGATAGGCGTCTGCAATGTCGGAGCCGATCGCGAGCCCGCACGGATTGGCATGTTTGATGATGGCCACAGCTGGCTCGGCGAAGTCATAGGCAGCGCGACGCGCCGCTTCGGAGTCGACGTAGTTGTTGTAGGACATCTCCTTGCCATGCAACTGCGTTGCACGTGCAAGTCCAGGCGCCGCATAGGCCGCGGCGTAGAGCGCTGCGCGCTGATGGGGGTTCTCGCCGTAGCGCAGGACGTTCTGGCGCTCCCACGCAACGGCCATCCACTTCGGGAAGCCCTCGCCGTCGGCGTCGGGGGCAACAACATTGCCCATCCACGATGCCACTGCAATGTCATAAGTCGCCGTATGCACGAATGCTTCGGCCGCGAGCTGTTCGCGCTGGGCAAGGGTGAATCCACCCGCTGTTGCCGCTGCGATCGCGTCGGCATACCGCTCTGGGTTGACGACAACAGCCACACTCGCATGGTTTTTCGCCGCTGCACGCACCATTGTTGGGCCGCCGATGTCGATCTTCTCGATGCATTCCTCCTGTGAGGCACCCGAGTAGACCGTCTCTGCAAACGGATAAAGATTGACGACGACAAGTTCGAACGGCTTGACGTCGAGCTCCTCGAGCTGCGCGACGTGCTCGGGATTACGCATGTCAGCGAGCACGCCCGCGTGGATACGTGGATGCAAGGTCTTGACACGACCATCGAGACACTCAGGGAAGCCCGTCACATCACTCACCGCAGTCACCGGGACGCCGATCGCCTTGATCGTCTCTGCCGTAGATCCGGTAGAGACGATCTCGACACCAGCCGCATGTAACCCCTGCGCGAGTTCGATAAGGCCATCCTTGTAATACACCGATACAAGTGCACGTCGAATCGGCTTACGGTCCGCGCTCATTGAAACGTCACTCTCCTACCGGTGATGCGAATTCCACCGACGGACAGTCGATGGACGATGTCCACGAGAAGCAAGCGCTCCTCGACTTTGATGCGTTCATGGAGGCTCGACTCGTCATCTTCGTCGAGCACCTCGATCGCACGCTGGGCAAGGATCGGTCCGGTGTCGACTCCCCCATCCACTACGTGCACGGTGCATCCGGTGACGCGTACGCCGTAAGCAAGCGCATCGCGCACTCCATGAGCGCCAGGGAACGACGGCAGCAGA
>CAFBMR010000019.1_pt1 | contig 22669 bp, 24 predicted proteins | sample 7269021 | NCBI WGS metagenome assembly CAFBMR01 (sample SAMEA6814071, study PRJEB35770) | uncultured Actinomycetes bacterium | biome: Freshwater; feature: Freshwater reservoir; material: water | place: Czech Republic | collected 2017-05-23 | depth 30m m
ACATCCTTTGGGCGATAGATGCGCACGCGGGTGTCCGGCGCTCCGTCTGGCCCGGGAATGCGTCGATCTTCGCGTGTGACGCGATCGTTGGGCGGGACTACAGCAGCAACCGCCGCCTGAAGCCCCGCAACAACTTCGCGGCGCTGAACGATGTCTGCAATCGCGTTGAATCCGCCAGGTATCGCTTCTAGAAGAGCGTCCAGCGGGACGCGTGACTCAGCATCAATTCGCGAACGATCTACCATGACAATTCACTTCCCAAAGGCGCGCTTGAACGCGTCGATGCGTAGGGCCCAGATCCGATCGGAGAGTTCGACTCCGGGCGAAAAAATTTCCGACGCGTGGTACGAGCCGGGGCTGACGTGTAGTTCGACCGGAATTCCGGACTGCAGGAGCCGCGAAGCGAATGCAATCGTCTCGTCGCGCACGAGATCGACCTCACCCACATCCATGTATGTCGGCGGGAAATCCGAAAGATCGGGATTGCGCAGTGGTGCTGCGTAGCCGTCTGCTGCTTGACCTCCTAGATACCACTTCCAGGCCTCAATGCTGGTGTCTCGGTCCCAGACTCCTATGTCGGTGATCTCGCGAGTCGAGGGCAGAGTGCTGCTGTCGTCCACCATTGGGTACAAGGCCATGCAGAAGGACACCTTTGGCGTCCCACGATCGCGGGCCATCAACGCCATCGCGATAGCGAGGTTACCGCCCGCACTTCCACCATAAACCGCAAGCCGCTCGCGATCCAGACCGATTTCATCGGCATGCAGACCGGTCCACTGCAGGCCGGCGTAGCAATCCTCGATCTGTGCCGGATACGGATTTTCTGGAGCCAGACGATACTCAAGCGACACCACCACGCACTGCAGTTGTTCGCAGTACATCGCCGCAATTGCGTCTTCGCCGTCGATGTTCCCGGTGCTCATTCCGCCGCCGTGCATGTACACGATGCCGGGAAGAACTCCGTCGACACCCGTGGGCCGGTAGATGCGAACCTGAGTATCAGGAGCACCGAGTGGGCCGGGGATGACGCGATCCGTGGTCACCACACGATCGTTGGCCGGCATGCCCTCTGCGCTGGCCGAAAGTACCGTGGCAAGCCGGGCCCTACGCTCTACGGGATCGTGAAAAGCACCAAAACCACCCGGGACCGCCTCGAGAAGCGCGTCTAGACCGGGTAGGGACGCGGGATCAATCTTGTCGCGGGCGCTCATCCACTCTCCTGACATTGGCGGTAGATCGTGAACGCTACTGAGCCGCGCCGTCTGGCACAAGGGATACGACCCATTCACCATCGCGGGATTAGATCTGTCTGAACGAATGACTCACTCGCCCGATGAGCGCGCCTTGAGAGTTTCGGCGATCTGGCTTATTTGCGCGGCCTCCACCGAGCGAGACTCGACTCGAGCCACGACGACGTGAACTCCTCCTGCCGCCCGCGATGCGGTTAGTGCTGCGGTCAGAGACGTGGCGCTATCGACTTCAACGACGGTGACGCCAGGAGCCACAAGCGAGGCAGCCAGATTGGTCCCGTGCGGCGTACCGAAGACGCGCTCAAAATCAATTGCGAATTGCGGCACCGACTGCTCCAATGCGGAGAATATGCCACCGCCATCGTTGTCGATCACGACATACACAAGATTGGGGTGACGTTCACCGGCTCCAGCGAGGAGGCCATTGCGGTCGTACAACGCCGTGAGGTCGCCAAGAACACAGATGGTGAGCGCATCGTTGAGCTGCTGTCCGTGCGCGCGCGCAGCTCCCCACGCCATCGAGACGATGCCGTCGATGCCTGAGGTGCCGCGGTTGCCGATGACCCGCCCACGAATGGCACCGGCAAAAGTCGACAGGTGGCGGACCGGCCATGACGGGCCGCACACAAGCAAATCGTTAGACTCAAGCGCTTGCGTGACCGCTCGAATGGCAGTCGGCCCAGTGAATATCGGCGAATCGTCGAGCGCGCTATCCACAATCACTGCGACAGAATTGTCGGCGGTGACCCATTCTTCGAGCCAGGCCGGATCGCGATTTGCGCCTGACGCGAGGGGAACCTCCGAGAGCACAACTACAGCACTACGAGATGGATCCGACAGCGCGGAGAGCGGCCGAGGATCGACAGCAACGTGGGTGCGCGATTGCGCAATCAATCGCGCCACTGAACGATGAAGTCCGACGCTTCCGATAGTCAGGACAATGTCGGGTGAATGCGCAGCAAGAAATTCTTCATCGTCAAGGATCAGTGGTCCGTGCCGGAGCGATTGCGTCAAGTGCGTGCAGTTGCCGGAGGGTTCGGAGATGACTGGCCAGCCCATGGCACCAGCGAGGTTGCGTACGAGGTGCGGGACTGACGAGTCATCGTGATCACCAACCACGATTACGCCGCGAGTCACAGACACATCACCTACATGATCTTGAAGTACGCCATCTGGCGCGACCCGACCACGACGATCGCGTACCCACGGGAGTCGACCAGCCCGGCCGCTGGGAATATCACCAGCATCGTCAGCCGATGGCACCAACGGATCAGCGAACGGAACATTGAGATGAACCGGGCCGGGGTGTTGTTCATCGCGCGCAACGGCGAGTGCTCGAGCCACGATGGACCGCACGTGTAGTGCGTCGGATACATCCACTTGCACGTACCAGCGCACGGACCCACCGAAAAGATGCTGCTGATCGATCGTCTGGTTAGCTCCAACGGCTCGCAGGGTCGGCGGCCTATCGGCAGTGACTGCGACAAGGGGCACAGCCGAGTAAGACGCCTCCACAATTGCCGGATGCAGATTGACGGCGGCTGTGCCCGACGTGGTGACAACTGCCACGGGCCGTCGCTGTACTTTCGCAATCCCGAGTGCGAGATAGCCCGCAGAACGCTCATCAAGTCGCACGTGAAGGGTGACGTGGCCGGCCCGTTCGGCACTCGCTAATGCCAGAGCCAATGCCGCCGAACGGGAACCGGGGGCAAGGACGACATCGGTCATGCCACCACGAATGAGTTCGTCAACCACTGCACGGGCTGTGCTCGTCGACTCGTTCATGCTGCCGACTCTCTCACGCATGTCGTCATGCCACCAGATGGCCCACAGCATCGGACGCGCCATGCTCCCAAGCGGCAGCGAGGCGCTCTCGCCAAGCCGCAGCTCCCCCTTCGGGCAGGCGATCCCGAGCCTCGAGTAAGGCGTCCAGATCTGGAGCCACCCTGACGACCGAAAGGACTCCGTGGGAGGGGACCATCGGCCGGGAAATCACGTCCGCCTGCAGTAACGCCCCGGTCCCTAGCCCGCACGCTCTTTCGGGGAGCAGGGCGGCGAGCGCAAGTCCCGCGCTGAGCCCGACAGCCGAGTCAAGGCTCCCGCTTACCACGACATCTATGCCCACTCGCTCGACAAGTTCGAGGCACCTGCGTACGCCACCGAGCGGTGCGACTTTCATGATTGCCACATCAACCCGACCGCGAAGGTCCTCAACTTCGTCCGACCAACGGATGGATTCATCAGCAGCAACTGCAACGTCGGTCTGTCGACGCACCTGCTCCAACTCACCAAGTGACGCACATGGTTGTTCGACGTATTCCAACCCGTAGGCCGACAGTCGCTTCAGCGATCTCACTGCGTCATCAACGGTCCACGCTCCATTGGCGTCGAGGCGAATCAAACCGACACCTCGACCGGCTACGGAATCCAGCGCGTCGCGCACTGCGGCAACCCGTGCCTCGTCATCAAGGCGCGTCTGTCCGGACTCCGCGACCTTGACCTTGATAGTTGTGCACCCACGCTCGAGTACCGCCTCGCGTGTGAGTGCTGCAGCGTCGTCCGCCGACACAGCAGGGATGATTGCGTTGACTAGGACCGACGTGCGCAAGGGGTCGGGCCATGAGCCATATGACGCCTCAACAGCGGCAGCAAGCCATCGAGCACTCGCAGCGTCGCTGTAGTCAGGGAAAGGCGAGAACTCACCCCAACCACTTGGCCCACGCAACAACAAGCCCTCGCGCTGAGTAGTGCCACGGAATTGCCTTCGCAGCGGTAGCGAGAAAGGCACCGCCTCGCGCAGCAACGTCGCCAGAGCCGGATCTGTCACGGGACTCGAACGTCGCTGTTCATGGATGCTCCTCAGACGCTTCACAGGTACGTCCCCTAACCTAGCTGTCATGGCCACCCGCGCACTCGCGCGCATCCCCGTCGCTCCCGGACCGCGTGGCGTGCAGGACCTATTCGCCGCCTTGCCCGATGCCTTCGAGGGAAAAGCAATAGCGCCTGTGCCCGTCACTTCCGCAACTGTGTCGGATACCTACGTCACACAGATTCTGCAGGCAATCCGCCCCGAGATCGCTTTGGAGAGCGACGGCGCTGCTGTCGTACTCACCACAAGCGGCTCCACCGGATCACCGCGTGGCGTGCTTCTCAGCACCGCATCTCTCCGAGCATCCGCTCAGGGAGCCGCGGAACTCATCGGGATCCCGATGGCCGAGAGCGCCTGGCTGGTTGCCATTCCGGTGACTTCCGCTGGTGGATTTGCGGTGGTCGTTCGATCGTGGCTGGCTGGATTTGAACCGGAGACGCTGCCGTCCGTGGGCGGTGCGGTGCCATTCCGCACAGAACACTTCGTCGCCAGCACTCAGCAACTCGCTCACCGCGCAAAGGGTCGCGCGCTCCTGACATCACTCGTACCCACTCAGTTAGCGCGAATCCTTGATGATGTGGAGGGTCGATCGGCGCTGGGTGAGTACTCCGCCATTCTGGTGGGCGGGGCACGTTTCGATGGCACTATTCGTGAGCGAGCTCAGGCTGCGGGCGTCAAAGTTCTATCGACTTATGGACTCACCGAAACCTGCGGAGGCTGTGTCTACGACGGCAAAGTATTCCCAGGTGTCGATGTCCGCATTGCTCCTGACGGTGAGGTACTGGTGAGCGGAGATGTTCTCGCCATCGGGTACCGCTTGGATCCGACTCTCACTGCCCAACGCTTCATTGACGGCTGGCTGCACACGGGTGACATTGGTTCGACGGACGAAGGAACTCTTAGCATCGTGGGCCGTCGGGACGACATCGTCACCGTCAAGGGAGTAAACGTGGCCACCAGTGCCGTGGAGCGTGTGATCAGCGCAATTTCTGGAGTGGACGCATGCGCAGTCATTGCAACCCCACACGCGATCGACGGTCACCGGCTCACCGCATTCATCGTTACGCGATTGGATCTCACAAGCACTATTAGGGCAACTGTTGCTGATCAACTCGGACCCGTCGCTGCACCTTCAATGATCTCGGCGATAACCTCGCTACCTGTACTACCCAATGGCAAGACAGATCGCGCAGCACTTGCGGCGCGAGCGATTGATTGAGCAGGAGGCCTAGTGGCAACAGCCGCTGAGTGGTGGCATGGTGCCCGACCAAGAACTCTTCCCGCTGCAATCGCACCGGTGTTCGTCGGAACTGGCATTGCAATCGGTGCGGGGGCGGCAAATTGGACGCGAGCCGGACTTGCGTTGATTGTCGCTTTGCTTCTTCAGGTTGGCGTGAACTACGCGAACGATTACAGCGACGGAATTCGCGGCACCGATCAAGAGCGAGTGGGGCCCATACGCCTCGTGGGTCAGGGCAGAGCAACACCGAGGGCCGTTCGTACGGCTGCTTTGCTCTCACTGGCGAGTGCCGGTGTCATCGGGGCGCTACTCATCGCACTCACCGGAGAGTGGTGGCTCTTTATCGTCGGCGCTGCATGCATCTTGGCCGCGTGGTTCTACACCGGAGGGCGGCGGCCCTACGGCTATCTCGGGCTCGGCGAAGTGTTTGTGCTGGTCTTCTTCGGAATTGTTCCGGTCGTTGGCACCGCGTATGTACAGATGGCGCAGATGCCCGCATCGGCCTGGATCGCAGGTGTCGGTATCGGTCTTGTCTCGTGCGCGATCCTCGTGACAAACAACTTGCGGGATATCCCATCGGATGCCGCGAGCGGCAAAATCACTCTCGCAGTGCGACTCGGTGACCGCGGAACTCGAGTCCTGTACGTCTGCTTACTCTCCGCGGCGCTACTCGCGATACCCGTGCTCGCGGGAATAGGCGTTGCCAACGTCGGCTCTGGGAGCGGTTGGTGGCCCCTGCTCGCACTCGCAAGCTTCATCCAAGCGATCGGTCCTCTTGGCCTCATCACTGGCGGAGCCACGGGCCGCGATCTGGTCCCGGCTCTCAAAGGCACCGGAACCTTGCTCCTCGTCTACGGAGCGCTATTGGGGTTAGGGCTAGCACTCGGTGGCGTCTCGCCTTCTTGGTGATCGAGATCGTCATAATCCTCTGCAGTCCGCGACTCGTCGATGCGGCGGTTTATGCGGCCAAAAAAACCTTGCACATTTCCCGCAGCCGAATCACGTTGCCGATTAAGCACAACTAGCGAGATTCCACCCGAGACAAGAATCGCCACCACGAGAGCCGGGAACCCACGCCACGGGGTGAACAATTGCAGCGGAAGCCAGATAACGAGGAATAAAGCCACTCGCGAGAGCGTGTAGAGCATCAGACCGCGCATGAATCCACGTTAGCGGGTTAATGTGAGAGTCTCGACGCTAGAGGGGTGCTGGAGTGCTCAAAGTGATAGGTGCGATCCTCGGGATCGCGGTCTATATCTACTTCCTCGTTGATGTCGTTCGGTCATCGCGTGCGGGCTCTCGCGCGCTGCCGAAGTACGTCTGGTTGCCGGTCGTAGTGCTCATACCCCTAGTGGGCGGAATCATCTGGACGGCCTTCGGACGTCCGCGCAATTCATCCGCGAGACACAATCTCGCGCCAGATGATGACCCTAAGTTTCTGCGCAATCTCGACGAACAAGCCTGGCGCGAGAAAATGCGCAAGCAGCGCGAAGAAGAAAGCTAGTTAGAACCCCTTGTAGGAATGCAGCCCTTGAACAAAAAGATTGACACCGAAATAGTTGATCAGGAAGGCAAGGAATCCCACAAGACTGATCCACGCCGCACGTCTTCCGCGCCAGCCTGCCGTCGTCCGCGCATGCAAGTACGCTGCGTAAATCACCCACGTGATGAATGCCCAAGTCTCCTTAGGATCCCAGCCCCAGTAACGTCCCCAGGCGCTCTCTGCCCAAATCGCGCCCGACACAACAGCGAATGTCCAGAGCGGGAAAGCGAATGTCAGAATCTTGTAGTTAAGAAGTTCGAGACGCTCAGCACTTGGCAGTCGCGAGGCGGGTGGCTCAGCGCCTTCCGGCGTGCGACGTAGGCGTCTATCTTGGATGAGGTAGGCAATTGTGATGCCTGCGGCGATAGTGAAAGCTCCTCCACAGATCACGGCCGCTGACACGTGAATGAGCAGCCAGTAAGACTTGAGAGCCGGAACGAGCTGGGCCGCCTCGGTGTACAGCACTTTTACGGCGAGACCGAGAGTGAGCAAAACTACGGTTGTCACATAGATGCCGAGCCAACGAATCTCTCGAAATAGCGAGAAGATCAAGAAAGCGCCAAGAACGCCAAGCGCAGAGGTGATCGAGAACTCATACATGTTCCCCCACGGCACACGACCGGCCCATATGCCGCGCATAACGACAGCGACGAGGAGCATGGCGAATGCCAACCAGGTAAGGGACATACCGACATTGGCCGCGCGGCGGCCCTTCGGCACTTCACTCACAAGCTCAGAGTCAGGGGCAGTAGCGGGCTCAGTCTCACCAACTGATCCGACGAGCGCAGGGACGCGGTCACGTGCAGCGAGTTTGGAAGTGCGAGTTCCCGCAAGTGAGATAGCGAAGGAAACCATTGCCATGGTGATGATCGCCATCGACAAGTAGACGATCAGCAGACTTAATTGGGCCAGACCCATGTCTTCTGTCACGAACGTGTCCTATCCCTTTCGCCAACCACTCGCCGCAGCAGTTGCCACGTCGTTAACCAGACTCTCGAGACGTTCATCGTCACCGCGCGCAAGCCCAGCGGCCACCACGGTACTTCCTGTTTCTGTGGGCCGCGCCCGGACCCACATGCGGCGGCGCTTCACGAAGAGAGACAAGAGCAGCCCGAATATGGCAAACGTCACAGCGACAAGCGCGATGCCCTGCCCCGGGTCGTGGGCGATCTGCAAGGAGGCCCAGCGGGTGAAGCCAACAAATTCAACGGAGCCCAGTCCCTCCGGGAGGTCCCAGGTCTCTCCAGGGCGAAGCGCTTTTCTTCCGATGAGGTTCATCTGAGTGGTATCAAGGCGATACACGCTCTGTGTCTTCCCGGAGTTCAGGCCCAAATCCCCCACCCATGCAGACATGAATAGAGCCGGATCGTCTGGAGCCGGGAAGGTCGAATGCGGTCCGAGCACTGCGTCAAGAGCTGCAGTCGGCAAAAAGAGTCCCTGAATGCCGATTTGAGGAGTCGCATCGGGGACCTTGACGACACCGGTTGAGGTGAAACTGCCATCTTGTGGAAGGAACGGGACCGTGTCGTCGAAGACGACTGAACCTGTGGTGTCGCGCACGATGACGTGCGGTGCGTACCCATGACCCACGAGAAAGACCTTGGCCCCATCGACCGACAACGGCTCATTGACGCCAATCGTGGTGTCGTAGGGAACAGCACCTGGCGTGTCACGGACGGTGAGTTTTCCCTCGAAGAATCGCGCAGCCCCGCGTTGTGCTTCACCCCGCTCGAAATCAGCAGTGAAATCAGTCAGTGTGAATGAGAACGGCGGCAAGTCCGTCGCGCTAACCAATCGTCCACCGCCCCATACGTCGTACTGAGTCAGTGTGTCGGAGAACCCCTTGCCCGACACCACAATCACATTGCCCTTCCATCCCCACAAGGAGCCATAACCGACTCCAATGAGCAAGATGATCAAGGCAATGTGGAAGACAAGGTTGCCGGTCTCTCGCCAGTAGCCCTTCTCGGCCGCAATCCACTGCCCGCCTTCATCCTCGCCGCGACGTACTCGCCAGCGCTTCGCGCGGAAGACTCGCTCTGCACTGTCGATGACCATGTCGGCGGACTGCTCGCTGCTGACTTCTGTCGATCTGGGTAGGCGGGTGAGATTGCGCGGCGCTACGGGCGGCTTTGCCCGAAGCACTCGTGCATGGGCGAACGACCGCGGAAGGATGCAGCCAATCAGCGAGATGAAGAGCAGTAAATAAATTGCCGCAAACCACGGTGACGCATACACATCGAAGAAGCCGAACCGCTTAAGGATCGGCCCTGAGGTCGGATTGTTGACGATCCACTCGTTGACGCGGACCGGGTCGAGCCCCTGCTGCGGGAGCACCGAGCCAGGGATCGAGGCGATTGCCAAAATAACAAGCAGAATCAGAGCAGTGCGCATACTGGTCAACTGTCGCCACGCCCACCGGAAGAAACCTTTAGTGCCTAGCGGTGGTGGCGCGACCGGCTGAGTGGAGAGGTCCGAGGCGAGGTCTGACATCACACCACCGTCTCAAATCCCGGCACCAAAGTGCGCATCCAGATCGTGAGGTCATTCCAGAGGCCCGTCACCAACAAGATCCCAATGACGACAAGGAGTGCGCCGCCCACTCGCATTATGACGACGTAATGTCGTTTGACCCAACTCAGTGCGCCACCTACATACGCGAATAGCAGTCCCAAAAGGATGAAGGGAACGCCTAGGCCGACGCAATAGGCGAGCGAAAGGATAGCTCCACGAAGCGCGCTAGCTTCCGTGAAAGCAAGCGTCTGCACCGCTGCCAAGGTCGGGCCAATGCAGGGAGTCCAGCCCAGGCCAAAGAGAATGCCCAACAACGGAGCGCTCCATAACCCGAAGGTCGTGACTCGGTGGGAGCGCCACTCACGCTGCATCCCGGGAACGAGTCCCATAAAGACAAGACCCATAACAATCACGAGCACGCCAAGCACGCGGGTAATGACGTCCTGCCACTTCAACAAGGCCTGACCCAGCCCGCCGAATGCAACCCCGTAGGAGACGAAGAGCACCGAGAACCCGAGCACGAACAGCGCGCTTCCTAAGAGGACGCGTGACTTCTTGGAACCTTCTGCGATCTCCGCACCCGTCAAGCCCGTGACGTACGACAAGTAGCCAGGGGCCAGCGGCAGCACACACGGGCTGAGAAAGGAAAGCAACCCCGCGACGACAGCGAGTGGGAGAGCCAGAAGCAGTGATCCGCTCAACACTGTGTCGGCGATCACGACGGCTCCGCGAGCAGCGAGTCAATCAAACCTTGCAAGGTGGATTGGGAGGCTGGCCCAAGAACTCGAGCGGCAACACGCCCCTGCTTGTCCACGATCACCGTGGATGGAATCGCCTGCGGCGGTAGCGAGCCAGCGAAGAGCAACTGAATCTGGCCATCGGTGTCGACAACAGAAGGAAAAGTGATCGCGTAATTCCTGACGAATCCCTGCGCAGCAGCGAGCGAATCTCGGGTATCCAACCCCAGCATCAAGAAGCCATTCGCACGATTCTGCGTCCACACTGCTTCGAGCGCTGGCGCTTCAGCGCGACAAGGGCCACACCAAGAGGCCCAGACGTTGATCGCGATAACTTCGCCGCGGTGCTCCGCGAGCGCAAAACTCTCGTCAGTCAGAGTCGTGCCAGTGAAATCTGGCGCAGTTACCCGCTGGTCCGGATCGAGGAGCACGATTGATCCGTCACCCGCAACGAAACCCTGTCCCGCGGTTGCATTACTTGCTCCACCACCACCGCACGCAGACAGTACGACAACGAGTGACGTTAGCAGCGCGGCAAAGATGGCACGTGTGCGCACTTGAGCCTCAGGCCCCCCGCGCCGTCAGATCATCCGAGGTCAGCAAATCCCTCGCCGGCTCGGTGTAGCTGATGGCGACAAGTCGAGTGTCATTGAAGGTGAACGAAGTCAGTGAAGCCAGAGCACATTGGCGATTTTGCGGGTTGTGCCAAAGCCGACGACTCTCCGCCGAGAGCCGAGCAATCCAGACCGGGAGCTGGTGACTCACGAGAACGGACTCGCGACCACGGTGGGCATCGCGCGCCGACACCACCGCATCGCGCATGCGACGAGCGATCTCGTTGTACGGCTCTCCCCAAGACGGCGTGAACGGATCGTAGAGATGGCGCCATGCCGCCGGCTTACGCAACACTCCATCACCCACGCTCACTCGCTGCCCTTCGAACACATTGCCTGCTTCGATGAGTCGATCATCCACTCCGATGGGCAGTTGATGCGCGCTGGCGATCGGTCCAGCCGTCTCTTGAGCACGCTCGAGCGGAGAAGCAACCACGGCAGCGATGTCATGACCGCTCAGATAATCGCCCACGCGGGCCGCCATAGCCTGACCGCGTTCAGAGAGATGGAAGTCGGGCAGCCGCCCATAAAGCACCTTCGTCGGGTTATGCACCTCACCGTGACGAAGGACGTGAACAACAGTGTCCATCACGTGGCCTTGCGACGAGCCGCCGTTCGACGCCGACTCGGACGCCAGACATGCTCGCCACTTTCGGCAGCTGCGACCCGCAGCGACTCGCCATGCGCGGCTAGCGCGACGGCGAGTGCCTCGGGAGTGGAGTCCTCAGCGAGAACATCCACACGCAGGCCGTGTTCTTCGGCGGTCTTAGCCGTCTGCGGTCCGATGCACGCAACCACTGTGGTCGCATGCGGCTTGCCTGCGATGCCCACGAGGTTGCGTACGGTACTGCTCGATGTGAAGAGCACCGCGTCGAAGCCACCGGACTTGATCGCCTCGCGTGTCTCTGCGGGCGGCGGAGCAGCACGAACGGTGCGGTAGGCGGTCACGTCTTCGACTTCCCAACCGAGCTCAGCCAGACCCGCCGCAAGAGTCTCTGTCGCGATGTCGGCACGTGGCAGGAACACCCGATTGATCGGATCAAGCAGGTCGTCGTAGGGCGGCCATTCTTCAAGAAGCGCATGACTCGTCTGGTCCGTCACTGGAACTAGGTCGGGACGAACGCCAAAATTGATCAACGCCTGGGCGGTTCCTTCGCCCACAGCAGCGACCTTCAGGCCCGCGAAAGAACGGGCGTCGAGGCCGTACTGCTCCAATTTTTCGCGCACCGCACGCACGGCGTTGACGCTGGTGAATCCGATCCACTCATAACGACCTGAAACGAGCCCATGCACGGCACGCTCCATCTGGTGCGGAGTACGCGGAGGCTCCACCGAAATCGTCGGGACCTCAACCGGAATCGCGCCAAACCCACGAAGTCGGTCGGTGAGAAGACGCGGCTGATCCTGAGTGCGCGGCACGAGGACGCGCCAACCGAAGAGGGGCTTGACCTCGAACCACGACATGCGCTCGCGCTGGGCGACTACGTCCCCTACGACGACGATCCCGGGTCCCGCTTGGCGGGCATTCTTCACGTCCGTGGCGACATTGCCCAGCGTTGAAACGACCGAACGCTGTTCAACCGTGGTGCCACCGCGAGTAATTACGATCGGCGTATCGGCCGAACGCCCGGCCGCTAGCAAGTTGCGCGCAATGTCGGGAGCCTGATCCGCGCCCGACATGAACATGAGGGTGTGGTGCGCATCGGAGTAGCGCGACCAGTCCATGTCTGGCGCATCAGCATCTAGTACCTGGAAGGAGCGGGTACGCCCCCCTGTGAGTGTGAATCCAGCGTAGACGGGCACACCCGTCACGACGCTGACACCTGGAGCAACCTCGAAGGGGATCTTGACCTTGTGGAGTGCGGCTACCTCAATGGCGAGTGCACCGTCGACCACCGGATCTCCTGCGAATAAGCGCACGGTGCGCTGACCGGCCTTGGCGGCCTCCGCGACGAGTCGGGCACGCCCTTGGTGATCGAGCGGGATGCCGTTCTCGTCAACCGTGTTGAGAATCTGCGCATCTGCGTTGACGTGTACCTCCGCCACCGACAGGACAGCCGTGTCACACACCACGACCTCTGCCGTCGCGAGGAGATGAGCCGCTCTCAGGGTGAGCAGATCCGGATCTCCGGGCCCGGCGGCGACGAGGGCGACTGCCCCCATGGTCGGCTTGCGTCTATTGCGTAAATCGCTCATGCGCTGCACTCCGGAATCGTCACAGTCCTGCGCTGTTCATGAAACGCAAGGATCTGTAGTTCAACAGCGAGATCCACTTGCCGGATCTCTACATCTTGGGGAACCGCCAGGGTCACGGGCGCGAAGTTCAGGATGCTTCGTACCCCTGCCTGCACAAGGCGATCACATACATACTGAGCGGCGGCTCCAGGTGTAGCGATCACACCGATGCGCGCGCTGCCTTCACGAACAATTGCTTCGAGCTCCGTCAATGGACGCACTCGCATCTGCGTACTCTCCGTCACGGGAAAGCCCACACGATCCACAGAAATGTCGACGACGCCTACAACACGGAAGCCGCGGGAAGGCAGACCTTGATAAGCAGCGAGTGCAGTGCCGATGTGTCCGGCACCGACGATGACGACTGGGCGCTCCGAGGAAATGCCGAGGGCCTGCGTGACATGAGCAAGTAGCGAGAAGACGTGGTAGCCAACGCCGCGCGTGCCCTGTGACCCCAGGTGCGATAGGTCGCGTCGCACATTTGCACTCGACACTCCAGACGCCGCAGCGATCTCCTCAGAGGAAACGATGGCAACGTGACTCTCAGCGAGTGCGGCAAGCACGCGCTGGTACACAGGAAGTCGCGCGATCGTCGCGTCGGGGATCTCTCCTCCGATGCGACGTGCGGACCCCTCACGTGGAGAGTGTCGTAATGTCACGGGCACCTACATTGAGCGCGGTGGCCGACCACTCGGCCGACGGAGGCACACATTATGGAATCTGGGAGATTCGCACAAAATTGACCTGAGGGCCGCGGGCGATGTATAGCAGCCCAACCTCAGCAGGTGAGTGCCGCCCGGAGCCGCTCCACGTCCACGCCCCAGTGCGAGACCTTATGCCCATCCACGAGGACAACCGGGATCCACTCCCAATATGCGTCGGCGAGGGCTGGATCGTCGAAAATCGAGCGTTCCTCCCACTGCACCCCCATGGACGCACAGACCTCAGTCAGGATCACTGCCGCCTCCTCACACAGGTGACAGCCGGGCTTGCCTACGAGGGTCACACGGGCGTCAGCCATGGGGTCAGTCTCTCAGGGGTAGGTGTTCAAAGACGCGGGCCGGTTACCCTGACACGGTGAGTAAGTCCCGACCACTCGACATCCTGTCGAGATACCGCACCGCGGGCAGGGCTTCGGCCGATGCCGCGGACGTTGTCGGCGCGCTTGGCCCAGACCCCGACGTGACCCCCGACCCGACCGCAGCTGCGTTCTTCGACGTCGACAACACCCTCATTCGTGGCGCCAGTGTTTTTCACCTTGCCGTCGGCTTGGCCCGCCAGCACTACTTCACGATCCCCGAGATTGCCCAGTTCTCCCGCAAGCAGGTCAAGTTCTTGGTCAGTGGGTCTGAGGACCTAGAAGACATGGAGTCCGCCACAGCGGCGGCGCTGTCATTCGTGGAGGGCCGCCCAGTCAGCGAATTGATGGCCCTGAGCGAGGGCATCTTCGACGACCACATGGTCGACAAGTTGATCCCTGGATCGTTGGCACTGGCCCAAGGACACCTTGACGCTGGTCAGCGCGTCTGGCTGGTCACGGCAACGCCCGTCGAACTCGCCAACATCATCGCTCGTCGGCTCGGACTCACCGGCGCCCTGGGCACCGTGGCGGAAGTGAAGGATGGCATCTACACCGGGCGCCTAGTCGGCGCACCGCTGCACGGCCAAGCAAAGGCAGAGGCCGTGAGAGCAATAGCGGAGCGTGAGGGACTGGATCTATCGCGTTGCTCCGCGTATTCCGACTCCTCGAATGACATCCCGATGCTGTCGCTAGTGGGGAGTCCGGTCGCGGTCAACCCCGACCCGCTCCTGCGTGCCCATGCCCGGCAACGCAACTGGCCAATTCGAGACTTTCGTCGCCGGGCCCGAATTCGTGAAGCAGCTGCGCCCCTGGCCGTGGGTGGCGCCGGGGTCGCTGCCGGAATCATGTTGGGATACGCCGTCGGGCGCATCGCCCGTCGCTAACTGCAGGGTGAAAATTTACGGGGTCACACGAGCCAACCTCAGTAAATGAGGCTGGCGAGCAGCCAGAGGGCTACTTCTTGTTGCGACGCTGAACTCGGGTGCGCTTGAGAAGCTTGCGGTGCTTCTTCTTAGCCATCCGCTTGCGGCGCTTCTTGATGACGGAACCCATGACCTACCTCACCCATCCACTAGAGATGAGGAGCGTACCTCAGTGCTCACATGGCCTCGACGTAGGCCTGCTCAAGGTAGTCATTGACCGCAGTCTCAGGCACCCGGAAGGAGCGACCAACCCGAACGGCAGGAAGTTCGCCGGAGTGCACCAGGCGATAAACGGTCATCTTCGACACGCGCATGACCTTGGCGACCTCAGCCACCGTAAGGAACCGAACCTCCGAGAGCGCAGGCTTCGTCGTCATTTACATCGATCCCTTCGATATGTGCTGCCGTCTTCTTACGTCAGTCCGTGAGCCTAGTGAACATTAAGCAAATTCGGTAGCGAGATTAGAAAATATCTGTGAGCAATTTTTACGCTCGCTTTTAGTCTCCAACCACGGCCACACCAAGATCCGCTTGGCGAGAATAGCCGCACCCACAAAGTCCCGTTCACTGAGGTCACCGCTGAGGTGATTTCGCATTGGGCAGACGGGATTGACACCTCCGGTACGGCCATTTCTGGATCAATTCGCTGACCGGTCAACTCTTGCGATCAGGTATCCAGATGTGCTGACAACGGACCTGACACGTGCTAGCTGCCGCTTAAGAGCCCGCTGCGAGTTCCTTACTCCGCTGGGCCGCAGCCGCGACCGCCCGAATCACCGTCTCGCGGGTTCCCCGTTCATCGAAAACTGATACTGCAGCTGCTGTGGTGCCGTTGGGTGAGGTGACTCGGCTGCGTAATTCGCTGGGCTCTAGTTCGGTCGAGTTCAGCATCGCGGATGCGCCGACGAGGGTCTGATTGACGAGAGTGCGGGCCAACTCTGGACTTAAGCCCAGCCCGATACCAGCTTCGGCCATGGCCTCGGCGAGATAGAAGACGTAAGCAGGACCGCTACCCGAGATAGCAGTGAGTGCGTCCTGGTCGGTCTCGGCGATGATCGCAACCGAACCCACTGTCGACATAATCGAGGCTGCCTTGCCTAGGGAGTCATCGTCGCATTTAGCCCCTGCTGAAACGCCAGTCATGCCCTGGCCGAGGAGCGCCGGAGTATTAGGCATCGCTCGAACGCACGCGACACCTTCGCCCACCTGCGACTCTAGAAACGCAGTGGATATGCCGGCAGCGATCGAGATCATTAAGCTTCCCGGCGCGATGTCCGAGCCGATCTCCCCCAACAGGCCCGCCACGTCTTGGGGTTTCACCACTACGACATGTATGTCTGCCCTTGAAGCGGCCGTTAAAGCGTCGACGATGAGCACCTCGTAGGCGGAAGCGATCTCTGTGGCCCTTTCGGGCCTCTTTTCCACCACCAGAATGTCAGCGCCGGAGACACCGGAGTTGCGCAGACCACTGATTAGCGCCTCGCCCATGTTGCCGGCGCCATAGAAAGCGAAGGTGGTCATTGGTTCTCTCCTAGCGGTGTGGTGGGATCGAGCAAAGCCTGAATCGTTGGCGCCACAATACGAACCAGCAGGTCTTCATCAGCGGTGTCGAGGGGCGAGATCTTTGCGATGTAGCGACCGGCTGCTACCCCCATGAGGTAGGACGAGATCAAGGCTACGCGCAGACGGACATCCGGAAGACCGAGATTGGCGACAACGCGATCCACGACACCGAATTCGATGTACTCGGAGAAAACTCCTGCGAGTCGCCCCGCCGTCCCCCCAGTGCGCATAATCGAGTCGATGTCTTTGCGTACCTGCTCGTCGGCGAATGTGGCAAACGTGAGTCGAACTAGTCGTTCGCCCATACCGTCAAGGCCTGGAGCGAGGAGCGCCTGGATCGCGGTCGCGGGGTCATAGGGCAGTCGCATCGCTGCAGCGAATAACTGCTCTTTGTTGTCGTAGTACGACTTGAGAACCTGCGGAGCGACTCCCGCCGCCGCCGCAACGCCCTTCAGCGTGGTGCTGGCATAGCCCGTGGCCGCGAAGGCTGCCATTGCGGCCTTCAGCACAGCAGAGCGATCCCCTTCGGCGGACATGTCACCACTGTAGGCGAGCAAACGCTCAGGGAGCTGAACCACTATGCAGGCGAGCGAAAGCCAGCGCCTCGGCAAGGTCGGTCATTCGTTCGGTCTGCGACGAGGCTTTGCGAGTAGACACCTCCAGCACAATCGTGCCAGCGAAGCCACTGTCGAGCAGGTGCGTGAGGACCGGAACGCACGCTTGCGTTCCTCTGCCCGGGATGAGGTGCTCATCGAGGGCTGACCCGCTGCCATCCGCCAGGTGCACATGCGTGAGGCGATCCCCGAGATCACGGGCCATCTCAAGCGCATCGGTACCCGACACTGCAGTATGCGACAGATCAAGCGTCGTAGCGGGATAGTCCTCGTCGCGAATATCCCAACCAGGCGAGTACGCCATCACCTCGCGCGACCTCGCCCGCCACGGGAACATGTTTTCCACGGCGAATTTCACGTGTGTCTCATTCGTCATGCGCTTTAGACCCGCCACGAACTCCCGGCCGTACTCGCGCTGCCAACGAAATGGCGGATGCACCACCACGGTGTCAGCACCAAGTTCCTCAGCAACATCTCGTGCACGGGTGAGCTTGCCCCACGGATCAATCCCCCAGACTCGCTGGGTAACTAGCAGACACGGGGCATGAATAGAAAGCACGGGCATCGAGTAGACGTCGCGTAGACGCTTGAGTTCGTCAAGGCTCTGGCTGGCCGCATCGGTACCGACCATGACTTCGATGCCGTCATATCCGAGGATTGACGCGAGCTCGAAGGCGCTTTCCGTCGACTCCGGAAAAACTGATGAAGTGGAGAGCGTGATCTTGGCTAGCCCAACCTTCACGCGCGACGCCATCGATCGGTAATCAGGGTTGCGATCCACACGAACACCGCCCCGACTAGACCGATGATCACCGCAACCAGCATGGTGCGGTCCCAAGACATCTGAAGTGCAAAGAATTTGGCAAAGAATGGAATGAGGAGGACGCCGAGGAACATGGCAATCATGAGCGCCACGATACCCAAACGAATCAGATTAAGCGGGCGTGCAGACTGAAGAAGAACCGCAGTCGTTACGATGAATAGTGTCAACGTCGCCATCCCCTGCGCAGCAACAACCTGAGTTGGTGTGGCTCCCTCATCTGGAAGTGCGATGTAGTAACTCAGCATCGCACTCACGGCTGCAATCGCGCCAGCAGGGACAGTGAACAGCAACACTCGTTTGAAGAATCCCGGCCGGAATCGTTCTTTATTGGGCATCAGAGCAAGGAAGAAACCCGGGATACCAATCGTTAACGCACTGATCAACGTGAGATGGCGGGGCAGGAATGGAAAGTCAAGCGGAGCCGCGAGGAATGGCAACAGCACTGTGCCTGCTGTCATCAGCGAAATGATGATTGCGTAGAAAGTCTTGGTCAGAAACACATCTGAGACACGTTCGATGTTGCCGAGCACCTTTCGGCCTTCGGCAACCACATGCGGCATTACAGAAAACTTGTTATTGAGTAGAACCAGTTGGGCAACTGCTCGCGTAGCTCCTGATCCAGAACCCATGGCGATGCCTAAATCTGCATGTTTGAGTGCAAGTACGTCATTAACGCCATCGCCGGTCATGGCGACTGTTTTGCCACGAAGGTGCAGCGCATCAACCATCGCCTGCTTCTGCAGCGGCGTGACCCGGCCGAATACCGAACGAGAATCGAGCACGGTAGCGAGTTGAGAGATGTCTTCAGGCAGCGTTCGCGCATCGACCGGAGCATCGGCACCCGGAATCCCAGCCTGCGCTGCGATCGCGCCAACCGTGCCAGGGTTATCCCCCGAGATGACGGTGACGTGAACGCCCTGCTCTAGGAAGTACGCCACGGTGTCTGCGGCGTCATCACGGAGTTTCTGGTCAATCACGACAAGAGCGACTGGCGATAGTGCCCCCGGTCCACGCTCTACATCGGGTCCAGTTTCAGGAGTCGCAGAAGATCGCGCAAGCAGCAAAACGCGTGAGCCAGAGGAGGCGAGCTCCTCTGCCTGTGCTCGCACCGAAGCACCAGCGTCATCAAGCAACAACATCTCAGGTGCCCCGAGCAACCATGTGCCGTGTTGGTCGAACGTCGCAGATGACCATTTGCGCGCGCTCGAGAACGGAACTGCAGATACGAGCGCCCAGGCGGGCTTGGGGTAGGCCTCGGCGACTGCCTGCAGTGTCGGGTTGGGGCTGCCCTCACTGGAGCCCATCGCGCCGAGTGCCTCGGCGATGGGCTCGGCAGCAGCAAGGGGAACGACATCGCGGACATGCATACCCGGCTCGGTGAGCGTGCCGGTCTTGTCGACGCAGACCGTATCGACTCGCGCAAGGACCTCGACCGCTGGCATGTCCTGCACGAGTACCTTGTAGCGAGCTAGCCGAATGACCGCAACAGCCATAGCGATGCTGGTGAGGAGCACCAGACCTTCTGGAACCATCGTGACCACTCCAGCGATAGTTCCGCGGATAGCGTCCTTGATGGTTTGCCCGGAATCCGGTGCATCTACTGCCTGAATCTGCGACCAGAGAAGTAAGGCGCCTACCGGGAGAAGCGCATAGGAAATGACGCGGATGAACTTGGCCACCGAATCTCGTAACTCGGAATTAGTTTGCTGGAACTTCTTCGCCTCTTCGGTCAGGCCTGCTGCGAAGGAATCCTTGCCAACACGCGTCGCTCGGTAAAGACCGGCGCCAGCCACTACGAATGACCCAGACATCGCCGAGTCGTCTATCGACTTATCGACCGGATCTGCCTCACCTGTAAGCAGACTCTCGTCAATTTCGAGACCAAAGGATTCGACGACAACTCCATCGACGACCAGTTGATCGCCAGTGCGCAAGACAATGATGTCGTCAAGTACGACTTCCGCCGGGCGCACCTCCACGTCCGCGCCTTCGCGCCGCACGATTGGCTTCGCCTCACCGATGAGTGACAGCTTGGCGAGGGTTTGGCTTGCACGCCACTCTTGGATGACACCGATGAGCGTGTTGGCGACGATGACGAAGCCAAAGAGTGAATCCTGAATAGGAGCGACTGCGATCATTGCGATCCAAAGGGCGAAGATTAGCCCGTTGAACCAAGTAAAGAGATTTGATCGAATGATGCTGCCGAGACTCCGGCTTCGCGCGTCGGGCGCATCGTTGGCCTTCCCCTCCGCGACGCGTTGAGCAACATCAGACGCGGATAACCCCGACATATCAAGACTCATTGGTGCAGCCAATCTATTCGGCGAAGAATGATGCCCTCCCGCAGCGCCCACGGGCAGATATCAAGTTCGACAACGTTTAAGAGGTCCATGGCCGCCTCAGCAACCACGGCACCCGCAAGGATTTGTGCCGCACGGCCTTGGGATACGCCGGGCAGTGTTGCCCGCTCAGGTGCGGTCATGCCCGATAACTTGGGAACCCAGGTTTGCAAGGAGCCCTGCGACAACGTACGCCGAACAAACGGTCCGTCGCTCGATGGCGCCGCCCCGGCGATGCGGGCGAGTTGTTTAAAGGTCTTGGAAGTCGCCACCGAGATGCGTGGCTCACCGACGCGCAGAATGCGGCCCGCCACTTCAGCAATCTGGGAGCGCACGTACTTACGCATTGCGCGTACGTCATCGCTGTTTGCCGGATCGCTCGTCACATAGTTGCGAGTCATCCGGCCCGCACCGACCGGCACTGACACTGCCACTTCTGGCTCCTCGTCTGTGCCGACCGCGATCTCCAAGGAACCGCCACCGATGTCAAGAACAAGAATGCGGCCCGCTGACCAACCGAACCAACGGCGAACAGCGAGGAACGTGAGTCGAGCCTCCTCGTCGCCAGTGAGCACTTCAAGATCAACACCGGTACGTTCGCGAACTTGCCGGACGACGTCATCGCCGTTGGGGGCCTCGCGAATTGCTGAGGTGGCGAAGGCCATGAATTCGGTCGCGCCCATATCTTCAACGGCGTCCTGCGACGCGCGGATGTGCAGACATAACTCGGCAACAGCATCCTCATCGATGCGCCCATCCTCAGTTACGTGCTCAGACATGCGCAGAGGGATCGAGTGCTTGAAGGCAGGCACTGGCGCCGCGCCATCGTGGGCGTCCACGACGAGCAGGTGGACGGTGTTTGAACCCACGTCGAGCACGCCAATACGCATGGTCCGACGCTATCCGCAACGCGTCAGTTACGCGAGGACCCCCATACCTCTTTGCATGGCGCCCCGGCTATCCGTCTAGGCTGCAGGAGTGCCTGAGGTTCCCCTTGATTTCCCGCGCCAGTGGGTTGAGTTCGCCGACCCTGCCGATTCTGACCAACGAATCCGCGCTGACTTGACGTGGCTGACGTCCCGATGGGCCTGCATCTTTGGGAATGGATGCCAAGGCATCTACTCCTCTCGACCCGATGACGGCTGCTGCACCCTCGGCGCCCACTTTTCTGGCAAGAAGGACGAGCGCAATGTCGCTAAGTGGGTCAAGAAACTTGACCCGGAGCGCTGGCAGTTCTCAAAGAAGGCTGCAAAGAAGGGGCCGTTCACCAGCGGCCTAGACGGGGATCGCAAAACTCGCGTCGTTCAGGGCGCATGTATTTTCCTCAATCGCCCCGATTTCGATGGTGATAAGGGCTGCGTTCTCCACCACCTCGCCGCGAGCGAAGGAGTCTCGTTCGTCGAGACCAAGCCCGATGTCTGCTGGCAGTTGCCGATCCGGCGTACCTTCGAGAAGGTCGACTACCCGGATGGGACCGAGCACACCGTCGTCGTCATCACTGAGTACGACCGCCGCGGCTGGGGCGAGGGCGGTCACGATCTCGACTGGTACTGCAGCGGCAACACCGAGGCCCATGTCGGTCAGGACCCGGTCTTTATCTCCTCGCGTGATGAGCTCATTGCACTGATCGGCAAGCTCGCCTACGACGAACTCGTGGTGCATTGCGAGGCCCGCATACAGATGCTTGACCGCGCGACTGGAACCCTCCGCATTGGGTTGGCTCCACACCTCGCCGATCCAGTTTGACCTGAAGTCAGTCCGGGGGCGTACGGTCACCCCATGGCGAAAGTTTCGGTCCGCTACCAATGCTCGGCGTGTGGGGCATCCACCCCGCGCTGGGTTGGTCGCTGCCCGAAGTGCCAGGAGTTCGGCACCGTCAGCGAACTCGCACCAGTCCGCGCCGGCGCCACAGCCACAGCTCCGGTGCGCGCCGCTCGGCCGGTCAGCGAAATCGCGGCCGCGGACTCTCCTCGTCGGCCCGTAGGGCTGCCGGAGTTCGACCGCGTGATCGGTGGCGGGCTCGTCGCTGGCCAGGTGGTCTTGGTGGCCGGAGAGCCTGGCGTGGGCAAGTCCACGCTGTTGCTCTGGGTCGCAGACCTCATCGCGCGACGCCGCGTAGGCAACGTGCTCTACATCTCGGGCGAGGAGTCGGCGGAGCAGATCGGCGTACGAGCTCGACGTATCAATGCCGACTCCGACAATTTGCTCATCGCGGACGAATCTGACCTGGCCGCAGTGATTGGGCACATCGAGTCAAGCGATCCTCGGCTCGTCGTGATCGATTCCATCCAGACAATCAGTTCAGCCGAACTCGATGGACGCGC
>CAFBMR010000020.1_pt1 | contig 21759 bp, 20 predicted proteins | sample 7269021 | NCBI WGS metagenome assembly CAFBMR01 (sample SAMEA6814071, study PRJEB35770) | uncultured Actinomycetes bacterium | biome: Freshwater; feature: Freshwater reservoir; material: water | place: Czech Republic | collected 2017-05-23 | depth 30m m
AACATCGCCACAAACGCTGGCGGACTTTGTTGTGTGAAGTACGGCGTGACCACTGATTATGTTCTTGGACTCACAGTTGTTCTCGCAGATGGCACAGCAGTCGAGCTCGGTGGACCGCGCGTAAAGGATGTCGCAGGATTGCCGCTCACGAAACTCTTTGTGGGCAGCGAGGGCACACTCGGCGTAGTGACGCGCATTGTCTTGAAACTCCTGCCTGCGCAGCGACAACCCGCGACCCTTGTCAGTACATTCGCGACATTGGAAAGTGCCACCGAAGCAGTGCTTGCAATTTCACAACGCATGCGCCCATCAATGCTCGAGTTCATGGACCGCGCATCCATCAATGCAGTCGAAGACATGACCCGCATGGGCCTTGACCGAACCGCCGAAGCCCTTCTTGTCATGCAGTCGGATGAGTCGGCAGGCGCGGCCGCTGAAGAGATCGCCACCATGGAATCCCTCTGTGCAGCAAGTGGCGCGGTCGAACTCTTTTCGACGACTGATCCTGATGAGGGTGAGTCCTTTGTGCAAGCCCGCCGAGTGGCCATTAACGCTGTGGAGCGGCGGGGGTCTCTTCTTCTCGAAGATGTCGGTGTGCCGGTGCCAAAACTTGGCACCCTCGTCAGAGGGATCGCCAATATTTCTTCGACTCGAGATGTAGAGATTGCTGTAGTTGCCCACGCTGGCGACGGCAACACACATCCACTGGTCGTTTTCGATCCCACAAATCATGCGCAACAAGCACGCGCACAGATCGCGTATGGCGAGATCATGGATCTGGCCATAAGTCTCGGGGGCACCATCACCGGCGAGCACGGAGTTGGCCGGCTAAAGAAAGCTTGGTTGCCGGCTTACCTCGGACCCGAAGCAATGGCTCTGAACCAGAAAATCAAGAACGCACTTGATCCACAAGGGATTCTTAACCCGGGGACCATGCTGTAGTCGATTTTGCGCGAAATGGTGTTACATAGCCCTCGTGCCGCTTCGCATGGACCTTACGCCTTTGCGCGACTTGCGCGACTTTCGCCTGTTGTTTATCAGCGGGAGCATCACTCGACTGGGCTCAATGATGACGTACGTCGCCATTCCTTTTCAGGTCGCCATACTTACGGACTCGTTCATTGCAGTGGGACTGATCGGACTAGCGGAGTTAGTGCCTCTTGTTTTTTTTGGGCTTTTTGGTGGTTCACTATCCGATCGGCTTGACCGACGTCGAATGGTGCTGATCGCAGAAGGTGCCGCATTGCTGTGTTCGGTTGGCCTTCTCATCAATTCACTTGTGCCGAGCCCTAGTCTCATGATTCTCTATGTGATTGCCATGCTCTTCGCGGCCCTTGACGGATTGCAGCGTCCATCGCTCGACGCGATTTTCCCCGCAGTAGTGCCGCACGATCGGCTCTCTGCAGCTAGTGCCGTGAACTCCACGAGCGGCACCGCTGCATTCCTGATTGGGCCCGCGATTGGTGGACTTCTGCTTGCGGGAATCGGCCCATCAGCCGTTTACGCGATTGATGTTCTCACTTTTATCGTGTCAATCCTGCTGCTCACTCGCCTGCGTTCTGTTTCTACTGCGAATGAGAAGCATGAAGGTTCGGTGTTCAGCCACATCGGCGATGGACTGCGATATGCACGGGGGCGTCGAGATATTCTCGGTACGTACGCGATTGATCTCATCGCTATGGCGTTCGCGTTTCCCTACGCACTGTTTCCATTTCTCGCACAGTCATACGATGCTCCCTGGTCATTGGGCCTGTTGTATAGCGCAGCTGCTGTGGGCAGTCTCATCTTTGCTGCGTCTAGTGGGTGGACCTCACGAGTCCACCACCACGGTCGGATGATTGTGTTGGCGGCGATGTGCTGGGGGGCCGCAATTGGACTGGTCGCACTAGCTGGGTCCGTGTGGATCGCGCTGGGGCTGCTCGTTGTTGCGGGGTACTTCGACATGCTGAGTGGCCACTTCCGAGGTCTGATGTGGAACCAAACAATTCCTGATGAAGTCCGCGGTCGCATGGCCGGTTTGGAATTGATTAGCTATTCGGTTGGGCCGACACTAGGACAAGCACGCGCGGGCTTCGCGGCACAGAGAATTGGGCTCGGTGGTAGTTTCGCGACTGGGGGTGCGCTGTGTGTTGTAGGAGTTGGTATCGCGGCTGTAGCACTACCAGCACTATGGCGCTTTGATACGCGTACTGACCCAAACTTCGCATTAGTGCGCGCCCAAAGAGCCGAGACAAATTCTTGACTGCAGCTGATTATTACGCGATGGAGTTCAGTGCCCGTCGAAGTTGGGCGGCGTGATCACTCGCATGAGCGGTGTACACATTGAGCCACTTGCGAACGGTGTACGGCCCGGATTCGGTGTGTTCGCCTATGCGCTCAAGGTCCGCAAGAGTCAAACGTCGAATTAGATCCAAAGATGACGTACGCACGGCCGAAATGACGAGTAGTGAGTTACCCACTGGCAACTCTTCGTAGCCCAGCGCCTGACATTCGGCCCACGCCGCCTCGTCATATCCCTGGATCACACTGCCTGCTGGTTCGGCAACTAGGCGGCGGAGACGGGCGTACGACTGAGTCTCACTATCAGCCATGTGATGAATGATCTGTCGAGCCGACCACTCGCCTGGCTCGCGGCAATCTAGCTGTTCAAGGCCTACCGAATCAGCGAGCGTCAGGAACTCCTGAGTTGAAGCTTCGTACGCAACGGCGTGCTCAGTTATCTCCATGCCTAATCGTATTACGTGGCCCAACGTTGTCACAGCGAACGGGAGTAGACCAGATCGCCGGGGTCGTACGACCCGAGTACCGGTGCAGCGGTGACTGCGACTTCTTGGAAACGCAGCCGTTCCAGGAGCCGCAAACTGCGAACATTGTCTGGGTGCACGGTCGCCCAAACCGTCGGCAATGAGAACTGAGCTACCAACTCATGCAACAACAATGTGGCCGTTTCGAACCCGAGCCCCTTCCCCCACCAGGGAGTTCCGAGTACCCATGCGACCTCTGCCCAAGACGAGTGCACCGTGGCTTGCGCGTGACCAATCGCAGTACCGTCACTGAGTCGCACGATGTAGTTGAACCAGAGCTCCTGCGCGTCCTTCAAAGTTGGTCCCGCGACCCACCGCTCGATCAAAAGTCGCATGGACTCAGGAGAGTCAGCTACCGGCCCACCGATGAAGTCACCCACACCCGGGTGGTCAAGTGCAGCGAACACATCTGCCGCATCCCCGGTTTTCACTGCCGTTAGTGAAACCTCGGAATGCACCACCGGGACCCCCAGCCAAAACCTTGGTGCGCGAGGGGGGAGTTGAACCCCCACACCCTTTCGGGCACACGGACCTGAACCGTGCGCGTCTGCCTATTCCGCCACTCGCGCTTGCTCAACGATTGCCATTGAGCGGGCACAAGGCTAGCACGGGCAAAACACCCTTCAGAGAGCTGCGCACTAACTGCACATTGTTCGCAATAAATGTCCATATGCAGCAACGGTTTTATCGTGCCCCGATTCGACGGCACCATCCAATCTGTGGCATAGTCCGGCTCGTGGTTGTGACCTTTCTCGTAGCGCGTCGACACGTTGACCTTGTCCGTGTCGCCAGCGCCATGTGTCGCTGACCCAAACTCCCCGCCCGAGCTCTATCACGCGTTTTCCCGCGTACACCTTGCTATCCCTCACATCCTTTTTTGGAGTCTTCCATGTCCCCCTCAGCAACAACAGCCACCAAGAGCCACGGCCAATGGATCAATGACCGCGATCCCCTAAATGCCAACGAGGTAATGAAGGCGGAGGACGACGGTCTCAATGTGCGTGCGCGCGTGGAGGAGATTTACGCCAAGGAAGGCTTCGACTCGATCCCCGACAGTGACCTACGCGGGCGGCTGCGTTGGTGGGGCCTTTATACCCAGCGCAAGCCCGGGATTCCCGGCGGCAAAACCGGCATCCTCGAACCACATGAGTTAGATGACAGCCTCTTCATGCTGCGTGTACGCAGCGATGGCGGCGCACTGAGCGTCGAACAAGCGCGAGTCATTGGCACAATCTCTACGGAGTTTGGTCAGGGCACCGCGGACATCTCTGATCGTCAGAACATCCAGCTCCATCACATCCGCATCGAGGACATGCCCGAAATTTGGAAACGTCTCGAAGCAGTCGGCCTAAGCACCACGGAGGCCTGCGGCGATACCCCACGCGTCGTACTTGGTTCTCCTGTAGCCGGCGTGGACGAAGCAGAGATCATCGATGGCACACCCGCTATTCGCGAGATCGTCGCGCGTTACGTGGGAGATCCTGCGTTCTCTAATCTTCCGCGGAAGTTCAAGTCCGCTGTCTCTGGATCACCGTGGCTTGACGTAGTGCACGAAGTTAATGACGTAAGTTTTGTGGGAGTCGTTCACCCTGAACACGGTCCAGGATTTGACGTGTGGGTCGGAGGCGGTCTGTCTACCAATCCGCGACTGGCCGAACGACTGGGCACGTGGGTCCCACTTGACGAAGTACCCGAGGTATGGGCTGGCGTCATCTCAATCTTCCGCGACTACGGCTACCGACGCTTGCGTACCAAGGCCCGCTTGAAGTTCCTGCTGGCCGACTGGGGCGCGGCAAAGTTCCGCGACGTACTGGAGACTGAGTACCTCGAGCGCAAGCTCATCGACGGTCCAGCCCCCGCGGAGCCCGCGGGTGGACGCCGTGATCACGTCGGAGTCCACGCACAAAAGGACGGCCGCGTATATGTCGGCGCAACTCCCACCGTGGGCCGTATCGGTGGTGAGCACCTCACTGCTCTTGCCCAGCTAACCGAATCTTTCGGTTCGGACCGCATCCGACTCACCGCTAATCAAAAAGTTGTCATACTAGACATTCCAAAGGAACGCGCCTCCGAGTTTGTTACTGCATTGCGCGCTATCGGCCTCGAGGCAGAACCGTCAACTTTCCGTCGCTCCGCGATGGCGTGCACGGGCATTGAGTTCTGCAAGCTCGCCATTGTCGAGACAAAAGCAACTGCCGCGGCTGCAGTAGCAGAGTTGGAGAAGCGTCTTCCGCACTTCAATGAGCCCCTTGCTCTGCACATCAATGGATGCCCGAATTCATGCGCACGCTTCCAAATTGCTGATATCGGGTTGAAGGGTGCTCTTGTCACTGATGACAATGGGAATCAGATCGAAGGCTTCCAGGTACATCTCGGTGGATCCCTCGGTGGACTTGATGACGACACCTCGGACTTCGGCAGGAAGCCACGTGGGCTTCGGGTCACAGCCGACGAACTCCCTGATCTCGTGGAGCGACTGGTCACAACTTTCGAAGTTCAGCGCACGCAGGGTGAGTCGTTCGCACAGTGGGCGGTCCGAGCTGATGAGGACTCTCTGCGGTGACAGTGGCTCCCGATCTAGACGTACACGTCCTCGTGGACGAAGGAGCGCAGGCGGCCATGGAAGGCCGTGATGTTGGTGGCTCCTACGGCGAGGCGGTACAGGTTCTGGAGTGGGCGCATGAACGTTTCAGCGATCGTCTCGTTGTCGCCACATCCATGACCGATGCCGTACTTGCGCACCTTGCCTCGACCGTTATTCCGGGCGTTCGTCTAGCTTTCATTGACACCGGTTATCACTTCCCCGAGACCCTAGGCATGGCCGACGCAGTTGAAGCAACTCACCCAGTCAACCTGTTGCGCATTACACCCCTTCAGTCAGTCGCCGAACAAGACGCGACTCGGGGGCCACGTCTCTACGAACGAAATCCGGATCTGTGCTGTGCGCTGCGCAAGGTAGAGCCGCTGAACCGCATGCTCAGCGAGCACGATGCGTGGGTAAGCGGCTTACGTCGCGAGGATGCAGCAACCCGCACGTGGATTCCCACTGTGTCCATCGATGCCAAGCGCAATAAGGTGAAGATCAATCCAATGGCGGCATGGACGCAAGCGGATGTCGCCGCCTATGTCGGTGAGCACAATATTCTGATCAACCCGCTGCAGGACGAGGGTTACCTTTCAATTGGTTGTGCCCCATGCACGCGACCCGTTACCGACGGCACTGACGTGCGCGCGGGGCGTTGGTCCAATAGCGCCAAGACCGAATGTGGGATGCACCTATGACGTACCCGCTGCTTCTCCAAATTGCTGGCAAACAGACTGTTGTAGTCGGAGCAGGCACCATTGCCACTCGACGCGTGACCAGTCTGCTCGAAGCAGGCGCGCGCGTTCGCGTGATTGCGCCACAAGCTACCGCCGAGATTCAGCAGTGGGACCGCGAGCACGCGATTGATTGGATCCAGCGTCCGTACTCAGGGCCCGCCGACATCCGCGATGCTTGGTTGGTCCATACGGCCACGGGGATCTCTGAGGTTGACGTCGCCGTGAGCGCAGCTGCGGAGAAATCCCGTATTTTCTGCGTCAATGCTGCAGATGCTGGCGCAGCAACTGCGCATACGCCATCGATTCATCGTGCCGAGGACGGCGTCATCGTGGCTGTCGGCGGTGATCGCGATCCCAAGCGGGCGAAGGCTGTGCTTAATGTGATCGTTCAAGCACTGGCTGAGCAGCCACTGGCGATGCGTCGCACTCGACACACAAATCGTGTGGGCCAAGTGCACCTCGTTGGTGCGGGGCCCGGAGATCCGGATCTCTTGACCGTGCGCGCACGCACTGTGCTGGCTCTCGCGGACACAGTGATTGTCGACCGACTAGCGCCACTTGCGCCACTTACACATCTCGCTCCTGGTGTTGAAGTTATCTATGTCGGCAAGGAGCCAGGTGCACATGCCGCGACCCAAGACTCCATCAACGAGATCATCGTCGCAAAGGCGCTCGAAGGTCATCGGGTTGTGCGCTTGAAGGGTGGGGATCCGTTCGTCCTTGGCCGCGGTGGCGAAGAAGCTAAAGCGTGTATTGACGCAGGAATCCCGGTCGAGGTCGTACCCGGCATAACTAGTGCGATTTCGGTGCCGGCAGCTGCGGGCATTCCGGTCACTCACCGTGGGATCACCACGTCATTTGTCGTGGTCTCAGCACATGATGGCTTGCGTGATGCACAGGCGAATATCTCCGCTGCACCTGCTGACGCCACAATCGTGCTTCTCATGGGTGTCTCGCATCTCGCCGAACTGACAACTTCCTTGCTAGCCGCAGGTCGACCCGCACACACGCCCGTTGCCATCATCGAATCCGGATGGACACCTGAGCAACGCACAACTGTTGCGACCTTGGCCACGGCACCCGAAGTGGCACTTGCCCGCGAAGTCCGCAATCCAGCAATCATCGTTGTCGGCGACGTGGTGCGGCTACGAGAATCCCTCGGCGACTTGGGCCGCATTTCACCAAATGCCGGCCATGTACGCACCGAGATTCTTCAGGACCGTTGATGCCTGCCGTCCTCCTCGCGCACGGTAGCCCCGACCCCAGGCATAGCGAAGCCGTGGAAAGCCAAGCGGAGATCCTTTCGGAGCGAGGCGTCGAGACGGTAGTCGCATACCTTGATCATCAGGGCCCCTCACTCAAGGAAGTCTTCGCCCAGATCTGCGAAGCTCAGGCGCCGATCCCGGTGATTCCGCTGCTCATCGCGCAGGCGTTTCACGCCCAGGTGGACGTCCCTCGCGAAGTCAGCGCGCTGGATCGCAGCGATGTAGTAGTTCGGAGTGGCTGGCTTACCGACGAGACAGTCATCGCGGCGCTTGACTCGCTCGCGCCGCCACAGATCTCTCCTCGAGACGCTCTAGTCCTAGTCACGGCCGGATCGTCAGATCCCGCGGCTCTCTCAGCAGATGACCATCGTGCTGCCAGTTGGGCGCGCAGCAGGGGAATATCGAACTACGCAGCAGCTTTCGCCTCTGGGCCAGGCCAGCGCCCCTCAACGGCTATCGCGGCAGCCCGAGCGGCGGGCGCTGAGCGTGTTCACGTGGTCACCGCGTTCCTAGCGCCCGGAATCCTCCTAGATCGAGTGATTGCAGACGCCAGCGGTGTCGGTGGGGCGGATTCCCTCACGACGACCCCACTTTTGGGCAACGAACACGTCACAGCAGCGCTTCACGCTGCGGCATCAGCCTAGGTCCGCGGACTACCATCACAACGTGGGACTTCTCGACAGATTCGAAGAGCGGCTTGACCGCGTGGTCAATGGCGCATTCGCTCGAGCCTTCAAGTCTGAGGTTCAGCCGGTGGAGATCGCCGCAGCGATCCAGCGCGAGGTCGATGATCGCGCTGCAGTCATCTCTCGTGATCGCACTGTGGTGCCCAATGCCTTCACCACCGAGTTGTCCGCGCATGACTACGAACGGCTGGCTGTCTACCTCGAGGCCCTGCAGGAAGAACTGGCTGGCCTTGTCACCGAATATACAACCGAGCAGTCCTACACGTTGTTCGGCCCAGTTGAGGTGCTCCTCGCGCAGGACGATGAACTCCCCACTGGCATCTTCCGGGTCCGCAGTGAAGCACACTCAGCAATTAATGCGGTCGGACAACCGCGACCTGGTCAGCCGCACCTCGAATCCGCAGGTCGTGCCTACGCACTCGTCCGCGCTGTGAATCGTTTAGGACGTGGGCCTGAGTCGGATATTCGCGTTGAAGATCCCGGCGTCTCTCGCGCGCACTGCGAGATTGTGCTCGGCACACCTGCAGTCCTCCGCGACCTTGGCTCCACAAACGGCACTCTCGTCGACGGACAACGGGTCAGCCAGATTGCTCTCGTAGATGGCAGCACGGTGCAGGTGGGTTCGACGACATTCGTCTACCGGACCGCCTAATGTCCGAACTCACCCTCACGTTGCTTCGCCTAGCATTCCTTGTCGGGCTGTGGTTGTTCGTGCTCTTCACTGTGCTCGCCCTGCGCCGCGATCTTCGCGCTCCCCGCGAAGCGCGTCCAGCACGCCTTGACCTGTCTGGCCCTGAGCCGGAGCGCGTCCGTCAACCCAAACCAGTTAAGGCGCCCAAACAACCCAAGAAGTCCAAGAACACGGTGGGCACGGCTCTCCTCGTAGAAGAGGGCCCACTTGCTGGCACCGTGATCTTGCTCGGCACCGAGCAAGTCACTATCGGTCGCGCTCCTGATTCCACGCTCATCGCCGACGATGACTATGTCTCTAGCCGTCACGCGCGCATCTATCCATCCGAAGGTGTCTGGATGGTTGAAGACCTAGGCTCCACAAACGGTACTTGGCTTGACCGCAGTCGCATCACGAGTCCAGCCGTACTCAACCCCGGCGTCCCGGTGCGCATCGGTCGTACCGTAGTGAAACTCCAGGCCTGACATGTTCGCGCTGCGCTATGCGGCACGTTCCGATGTCGGTTTGATTCGACGCGGCAATGAAGACTCCGGTTACGCATCTCCACACTTGTTGATCGTTGCTGACGGGATGGGTGGTCATGCCGCTGGTGAACTGGCAAGCGCGACAGTCATTGCTACCCTCGCTGGTCTTGATCACAACGATGTTGACGAATTAACACTCGTGGGCGCAGTCGATGAGGCTGGCCGACAGATCACCACTGTTGTTGCTGGGACCCCCGAACTCGCTGGTATGGGCACCACTGTCACCGCGCTCGTGTGGCGAGAGCCGGATATGGCTGTAGTGCACGTCGGCGACTCCCGCGCCTATCTGCTTCGCGATGGAGCGTTAAGGCAATTGACCGTTGATCACACGTACGTGCAGACTCTCGTCGATGCTGGCCGGATTACTCTCGAAGAGGCAGCCGTGCATCCACGACGTTCGCTTCTCATGCGGGCCATTGACGGCAGTGATGGTGTGCCCGTCGACCACCACGTCGCTACGGCGATGCCAGGTGACCGTTACCTCGTCTGTAGCGACGGCCTCACGACAGTTGTCACCGACGATGACATTCGATTTATCGTTGGTGATCGTGAGCCCACCGCTGCAGTGACCGCTCTCGTCGAACTTGCGCTCTCACGTGGAGCCCCCGATAACGTGACAGTCGTAGTTGCGCACGTGATCGATGCAGATGCGCTCACCGCGGCGCGTATGGCCAGTCAGCCCCCGGTTGTCGTAGGTGCGGCCGGTGAACCGCGAGTGCGTGCTCAATTGCCACAGGTACGTTTCCCCGACGATGCCCAGCCGGATCCAAATCGTCCAGACCTGCCGCCTCCAGCAGTGGGGGCGCCGACATCTGAGCAGCCAGCGCTGCGGACACCAAATGGTTGGATGCCGCGAGCTCTACCTCTCACTCTTCGTCAACTTCGGGCACGACGCATCATTCGCAATACCATCATCAGTGTCGGCGTGACGGTCTTAGCGCTAGTGGCTGTAGTCGGTATTGGCCGCCTATGGTGGCAAAATCAGTGGTATGTAGGAGTTTCTGATAGTCAAGTCACCATCTTCCAAGGCATCGAGGGCAGTTTCCTTGGCGTACCGCTCCATCGCACGGAAGAAGTCACGACAATTTCGGTCAGCAATTTGCCAACTTTCAACGCCGAACTCGTCGGTAAAGGAATCCCTGCTTCCGATATCGCGGATGCTCAGCGCATCGTGATCGAACTCGACACTCTTGCTAAAGCCTGCGTGTCGCCTAAGCCCCCCGCGGGCTGTCCACAGGCACCCCTATGACGATGGCCGAACCTGGGTTCCGCCAAACGGTTCGCTTAACCCAGCCGACGAGACGCTTGCTTGAGTTGTTCCTGATTGCGTGTGGGTGGGGCCTCGGCGTCCTTGGCACTCTTCAGGTGGGGTGGACCACCGGCGAGCCACTCGGACAACGCTTTTGGATCACTGCCGCGGTCGTTGGCGGTTTAGCAGTCGTGGCACACCTCGTAGTGCGGTGGCGCATTCCCTACGCGGATCCATTCCTGCTCCCGGTCGCGACAACATTGACCATCATCGGCCTGGTCATGATCTATCGCTTGGATGTGGCCGCTGCGCAATCAGCAGAGAGAAGGAATGAAACCCCATCCACGCCCGATGTCTATGCGCAATTGACTTGGTATGCCGTCGCGACGGTGCTATTCCTCGCGGTCGTGTTCTTGATCCGTGATCACCGACGTCTGCAGCGCTACACCTACACCTGCGGTCTGTTCGGCATTCTGCTTCTGATCCTTCCGCTCCTTCCCGTCATCGGATCCACAGTCAACGGTGCAACCTTGTGGGTGCACGTCGGATCATTCACATTCCAGCCTGGTGAAGCCGCTAAAATTTTGCTCACTATCTTCTTCGCTGGTTATCTCGTTATGACGCGTGACTCGCTTGCAGTCGTGCGCACCAAATTCCTAGGCGTCGGGCTACCCCGTGCGCGTGATCTCGGCCCGATTTTGGTCGCTTGGGCTGTCTCCCTTGGCGTTCTTGTTTTTCAGAAAGACCTCGGTACATCTTTGCTGTTCTTCGGGCTCTTCGTGGCCATGCTTTTCATTGCCACGCAGCGACGTGTGTGGCTTGGGCTCGGTGCAGTTCTCTTTGCCGTTGGAGCTGTCGGCTCCTACTTCGCTTTCTCACATGTCCGGGTCCGAGTTCAGATCTGGATTGATCCCTTTGCCTATGCCCAAGACGCCGGTTACCAGATCGTGCAGGGGCTCTATGGCTTTGCTAACGGGGGTCTCTTCGGCACGGGCCTGGGCAACGGCTATCCCCAACTCGTACCCTTCGCAAACACCGACTTCATCGTGGCAGCGCTCGGTGAGGAGCTCGGGCTCACCGGCCTCTTCGCGATTATCCTGCTCTACGGCGTGTTAATCGAACGTGGCTTGCGAACAGCTGTCGCCGTACGCGATCCATTTGGACAGCTTCTTGCAGCTGGCCTTTCGATCACGATGGCTCTTCAGGTGTTCGTCATTATTGGCGGAGTTACACGTTTGATTCCGCTAACCGGTTTGACCACGCCGTTCTTGTCCTATGGCGGATCGTCACTTGTCGCCAACTGGATCATCGTTGGCCTCCTGATGGTGATGTCTCATCGCGCTCGACAACCCGTTGCCGTGCAGCACTCAGACCCCGATGCCCTCACCCAGGTCGTCCCCATTACAAGGGCAAAGTGAAGTCACCATGAGTAGAAGCATTCGCCGAATCGGTATTGCACTCATCTTTTTGATGATCGCATTGCTCGTGAATATTTCATTCATTCAAGTATTTCAAGGTGACAACTACCGAAGTCAAGCAGATAACAAGCGCGTGCTGCTTGAGGAGTACGTCCGAGAGCGCGGTCCGATTCTGGTGGACTCCGAGCCCATTGCGCGTTCTGTCGACACAGGTGGCGAGCTGAAGTACGAGCGTGTCTATCCCGAAGGCCCGATGTACGTCTCCGCGACTGGCTTTTACTCGATCCTGTACGGGGCTACTGGCCTCGAAAGAACCGAGAACGATGTGCTTTCTGGTTCCTCAGACCTATTCTTCTTCGATCGCATCGATCAGTTGATCTCCGGACGTAAGCCCAAGGGTGGGGCCGTCACCACCACCTTGAACCCTGCGGCACAGAAAGTCGCGTGGCAGGGCATTAAGGGCACGATCGGGGCCGTCGTGGCGATCGAGCCTGCGACCGGTCGCATCCTCGCTCTCGTTCAGTCTCCGTCCTTCGATCCCAACCGGCTTTCGACTCACGACACCGAAGCGATGCGGATTTACTACAACGACCTTCTCAATGACCCCAGCGAACCCATGCTTAATCGCCCGCTTGTCACCACCAACCCACCCGGGTCAACATTCAAGGTCGTGACTGCAGCTGCTGCGTTGGAGTCCGGTCGGTTCACGCCCAGTTCGTTAGTGCCCGGTCCCGCTGTTTACGATTTGCCAGGTTCAACGAAGACACTGCGTAACTGGACCGGTGCGGACTGCGGACCTAAGGGCATGGTCACTTTGATCGAGGCGCTCGCCCAGTCCTGCAATACCGCCTTTGCTTGGATGGGCAACGAGCTGGGCGCGGACGCACTACGGGCGCAGGCTGAGCGGTTCGGATTTGATAAGGCCTTCGAAGTGCCTCTTCGGGCATCCACCTCAGAATTCCCCGCCAACCCCGACGAACCACTGACTGCCTACAGCGCGATCGGGCAATACGACGTGCGAGCGACGGCACTTCAGATGGCGATGGTTGCAGCTGGAGTCGGCAATGGCGGCATCGTGATGAACCCCTATCTCGTCCAGGAGATTCGGGGCCCCGACTTGGCAATCCTGAAGACCTTCGAGCCCACCGAATACGGTCGCGCGCTCACGCCTGAACATGCCACTCAGTTACAGGACATGATGGTCGCCGTTGTCGACCATGGCACTGCGACGACTTTGCAGGGAATCACGGATGCCAATGGCAACCCCGTGCGTGTCGGTGCCAAGACCGGCACGGCCCAGACGAGCCCCGACCGGCCTCCAGTCGCTTGGATGATTGCCATGGCCCCCGCGAACAACCCGACTGTCGCAGTGGCCGTGATGATTCAAAGCCCGGGTGAGGCAGAAGTCAGCGGAAACGCGATCTCAGGACCCGTCGCCCGCAGCGTTCTAGAGGCGATCCTGCAGCAGTAACGGAACGCGGGGACCAGATGCTGCGTCTCCTCGGTATCGCCTGAGACAATAGGGCGCAAATAGGAGGAAAACTTGACTGAGGGCCCGGTTCAGCCGCGCATTCTCGGTGGGCGCTATGAGCTCATTGAGGTCATCGGCCGTGGCGGCATGGCCGATGTGTGGGAGGGTCGCGACATTCGTCTTGGCCGTCGTGTCGCAGTCAAGGAGTTGCGGTCGGATCTTGCGCGCGACCCCTCCTTCCAGGCTCGTTTCCGTCGCGAGGCCCAATCCGCTGCCGCGTTAAACCACCCCAACATCGTCGCCGTCTACGACACCGGCGAGGACGCTCTCGACGATGGCGCGATCGCGCCGTACATCGTCATGGAATACATCGATGGCGTGACCTTGCGTCAGTTGATTAGCAGTGGTCGACGATTAATGCCAGAGCGATCGCTCGAGATCATTGGCGGGGCACTCGATGCGCTCGACTATGCACATCGTCATGGCATCGTCCATCGTGACATCAAGCCAGCTAACGTGATGCTGACGCGCTCCGGCGATGTCAAGGTCATGGACTTTGGCATCGCGCGAGCGCTCAACGACAATTCCACCACTATGACCTCGGCCTTGACGGTCATGGGTACTGCACAATACCTCTCGCCTGAACAGGCTCGAGGTGAAGTTGTTGATGCCCGTAGTGATCTGTACTCCACAGGCGTGCTCCTCTACGAACTTCTCACCGGACGCCCGCCTTTCACCGGGGACTCTCCCGTCGCAATCGCTTATCAGCATGTGAGCGAGCCGCCGCTTCCTCCTTCGCAGATGGATCCGATGCTGCCCAGCGCGCTCGATGCTGTCGTGCTGAAGGCTTTGGCGAAGAACGCGGACGATCGTTACCAGTCCGCCGGTGACTTCAAAGCCGACATCGATCGCTCACTTGCCGGCGGCCCAATGACACAGGCGTTGACGCCCGTGTCTACCGATCACACCCAAGCGATCCCCACAGTTGATGAGATGTACATCGGTGCGGGAGTCGCTCATACCCAACGTCGTGGCCGGCGAGGCGTGGGATTCATCATCGCGATTGTGGTGGCTGTGGCCGCGATTCTCGGTGCGGGCGTTCTTGCTACTGCCCTCATTCTCAATCGCGATACAAGCGTAGAAAAGGTCAGTGTGCCAAGCCTCACTGGGCTTTCGATTCAACAAGCTGGCGATCTCTTATCGCAGTACAACTTACGTCTTGGGACACCCACCTACGTTGCTTCCGACAAAGTCAAAGACTCCATCATCGATCAACTTCCTCGGGCCGGTGAGCAGATCGGCACTGGGCTAGCAGTCAACGTCACGGTGAGCGCGGGCAAAGAGGAAACTACTGTGCCGCAGCTACAAGGCTTAACTTCCGTTGATGATGCAAAGACAGCGCTCAGCGATGCCAGGCTCAATCTCGGCGTGGCCATAGAGAAGGACTCTGACCAGCCCGCTGGCTATGTCCTCACACAGGACATCCCTGCTGGCCAAAAAGTCGAAGTGGGAGCCAGCGTCAACATCACCGTATCCACGGGCAAAATTCAGGTGCCGTCCGTCGCCGGTAAAACTTCCCCTGAGGCGCTGTCTATTCTCTCGACTGCAGGCTTCGTTCCACAGATTATGGAAGAGGAGTCCGGCACTGTTCCGGCAGGAACGGTTATTCATCAAGATCCCGTTGGCGGAACTAATGCAAAAAAGGGTGACACCATCACTATCTACGTGGCGATCGTGAAGCCGACTCCTACGCCCACCCCAACTCCGACTCCTACGCCCACCCCAACTCCGACGACATCATCACCTGCACCGACCACGAGTGCAGCACCAACGACTTAGCCAACAACCGGGTGCAGACCCTCAGATCGAGCAACCGCGTCAGGATCACCGCACGTAGTGAGCCAGTTGGCGAGCAATCGATGACCACCTTCGGTGAGAACCGACTCTGGATGGAACTGCACACCTTCGACAGCGAAGTCACGATGCCTGATTGCCATGATGACGCCTGTGTCCGTAGTGCCGGTCACCTCAAGTTCGTCTGGCACGGTAGTCGGAACAACCGCGAGTGAGTGGTAGCGAGTTGCAACAAATGGGTTAGGCAACCCTTCAAGGACACCTTGACCCGCGTGGTGTACCAAAGATGTCTTGCCGTGCAGCAACTCTGGCGCACGATCGACGACAGCCCCATAAACAGCAGCAATCGCTTGATGACCCAGACACACACCAAAGATCGGAGTCTTGCCCGCCGCGACCCGGACGACATCCATGCAAATGCCAGCGTCCTGCGGAGTCCCTGGTCCAGGAGAAAGCAGAATGCCGTCGTAACCCAGGGAATCTGGAGGCTCAATCTCGTCGTTGCGCACCACAGTGACTTCCGCGCCAAGTTGGGCGAGGTACTGCACGATGTTGAATACGAACGAGTCGTAGTTGTCTATAACGAGGATGCGCACGGGCACGTCACCCATCATGCCGCACTGCCGTCGGGAGTGGCCCACGCGAGGTCGATACTGCCGTCGTAGGCAGGTACGGTCACTTCGGGCAAATCTTCCACTTGGTAGCCAAGGCCCACAAGATTGGCCCAACTTCGATAGATCGCGAGCTGAGGGTCCGCCGCCAATGCGGCCATCATTTCAAGTTTTGGGCCGATCGCGGTGATGGCATACGGCGGGCTATAGACGCGGCCCTGCAAAATCAAGGTGTTGCCTACGCATCGCACTGCACTCGTTGCGATGAGTCGCTGGTCCATGACCTGAATCGCGGTCGCGCCTCCGTGCCACAGGGCATTGACCACCGCTTGGACGTCTTGCTGATGCACCACCAGGTCATCAGGAAGGTACTCGCCTGTGTTGGATTCATCCGGGGCATCATCAAGCGTGACGCGGACACCGCTACCGGACACGTCGGTAGTTCCAGCCTCTGGTCCCAGCGCGTCAATGCGAGCGCGGGCCGCTGCGATCTGGGGATCACTAGCTCTTTGCGCAGCAAGGTCATCAACCTCTGCCTGCAGATCCGTCACATGCCCATTGAGCGTGATCAGGTCACGTTGGCGCTGCATGATGAGGTCACTTAACTCGGTCGTTTGCTGAGCGCGAAGGTCCTGACCGCCACTAGTCACTGCGCTTGCGGCGAAGAGCGCGCCAGCCCCAACCAGGACCACACCGGTGAGGATCGTGTAGGGCTTCACGTTCACACCGTACGTCGGACATCCCTGATGAGTGCAATCGACCGCCTAGGCCGTACGCTAAGGCGAGTTGCCAGCCAGGAGGTCAGAAGCGATGCCCGAGTCCGATAAGCGCAAAAAGGACGTCTACACCCCACCGCCCACTAAGCGGGAAGCGGTGAATTTGGACTCTGCCCGTTGGCTGGCTCCAGTCATGGTCATCTGCTTCGTCATCGGACTGGCCTGGATCGTGGCGTTCTACCTTGCTGGCCCCAGCATCCCCTTTATGAATGCCATCACTGTCGCAATGGGCAGCTTGGGCAACCTCGTGAACGTAGCCATTGGATTTGCGTTCATCATCGCTGGCTTCGTGCTGGCTACTCGCTGGCGCTAGTTGGTTGTCCCCAGCTTTATCCACAGGCTGGGGAGAATCACATCGGTGTAATCAGTAGACCGGAAGTGCCAGCAACTCTGATGTTCGCCACATCGTGATTCCCACCAGAATCCCCAGCACCACGAGGACCCCCAGCACCTGCACCACCGTGCGCTTATTGCGGGGTGCATAGAAGAAGACCGCCGCGACGAGCACGCCAGTGATCAGCCCCCCCACATGCGCCTTCCAGTCAGTTCCGGCGAGTACAAACCCCAGGACGAGGTTGAAGCCGACGAGGAACAAAATCTGCTTGATGTCGTAGCGCATTTTGAAACCTGCAACGGCAAATGCGCCCATCAGGCCGAAAATCGCCCCGCTTGCACCGACAGACAGCGTGTTGACCGGATTGAAGGCATACGAGGCCACCGCGCCGCCAAATGCCGCTGCGACATAGAGCACCCCGAAGCGCAGATGGCCCATCAGTCGCTCAAGCGGTGCACCCACGATAAACAAGATGTACATGTTGAACAGGATGTGGAGGAATCCGCCATGTAGGAACGCAGAAGTGAATAGGCGCCACCACTCGCCCTGTGCGATGCCCGCGGGCCACATCCCCCAATTACCTATTGCTTCATCGAGACCAGACATCCACGCGAGCCCGAAAATCGCGACATTGACCGCGATCAAGACGTACGTGACCGTGGGCTTCTCTTTGATCGGTGCGCCCACTGGCGTGACTGGTTGACGTTGCTGCGCAGCACCAGCGCCCACACAATCTGGGCACTGGAAGCCGACGGAGGCTGACGTCATACACAGCGGGCAGATCGGCCGCATACAACGCGTGCAACTCACCCACGTTGTCGTGGCCGAGTGGCGGTAGCAGGTCGGCGCTGCCGGTGGCTGCTCACTCACGGACGTGTCAGTCCGTGCGCTCGACGGTCACCGAGTTGATCACGACATCAACCTTCGGACGATCCTGCGAGGCGGTCTCGACAGCACCGATCGCGTCAACCACATCGCGCGAAGCCTGATCAGCAACCTCACCGAAGATCGAGTGCTTCATGGTCAACCACGCTGTCGGCACGACAGTGATGAAGAACTGAGAACCGTTGGTGTTGGGGCCGGCATTTGCCATGGCCAGCAGATAGGGGCGATCGAAGGTGAGTTCGGAGTTGAACTCATCGGCGAAGTTATAGCCCGGGCCGCCGATGCCCTTACCGAGCGGATCCCCACCCTGAATCATGAAGCCGGAGATGACGCGGTGGAAGATAGTGCCGTCATACAACTTGGCCGTGGTCTTCGACTTGGTGCGTGGGTCGGTCCACTCCTTGTTGCCCTCGGCAAGTTCGAGGAAGTTACGCACGGTCTTTGGAGCCTGGTCCTTGAACAGGATCAAACGAACATCGCCCAAGCTGGTGTGCATTGTTGCGTAGGTGTCACCCACGGGGAATCTCCTTATCGACGGCGCGGCCGGGTTCACTCTACGACAGGCCTACGATCGTGCCGCCAACAACCATCGCCCGAGGGGTTAACGCGTGCTTGATTCCGACGATCCGGTCACTACCGACCTCCTCGGTGGCCTTCTGGAACTACTGGCTGACGGTGGCGGCTGGCTTCATCCAAGCGCTCGTCTCGTCGCCCGTGATGGTCAATTGTCGGTTCACGCTTCGGTCGAGCCAGGTGAGTTGCTTGTGCGGATTCCCGCTGAGTTGCTCGTACGTGTGGGTCGCGTCGACTGGTCCGCCGCCGGCGGGGTCCTGACACCCGCTGCAATTAGTCCCGAAATCAACGGCCTCGAGCTTGAAGCGCTCTTTCTTCTGATTGGACTACTCAACCAGTCAGGAAAGATTGCGGATTTGCTAGGCACTCATCCCCTTCTCGCAGAGAACTTGTCGCCACGCTTAGTCGAGGCTGTATCCGCCCTGCGCCCAAGTTTTGTCTCGGCTCGACCTGATCCGGTCTCTCTGCTCTGGAGCACGCGGTGCTTCCGGATGAGCTACGACGGTGGTACGGCCGAGCCTGTAGCAGTACCGATTCTTGAGTTGATGAACCATCACAGCCGCGGCGCAATAGCAGAACCCGCTAATGGTGGATTCGCAGTACAGGCGCAGGTTCTCCACGACGACGAGTGTTTTCTCGACTACGGTCGCGATCGCGATGCGATCAGCATGGCCATTCTTTACGGGTTTGCAGACACGTCCGCGCGGTGCGCACACAGCGCTCCACTTCAGATTGAAGTTCCTGGCGTTGGCGAGGTTATCGTCTCGGCTTGTGGACGCAACGAGAATGGCGAACAGCTGCCAATGAATGTGATCGCCGATGGAGCCAAAATTCTCATTAACCGTATGACTTTTGGCGATTCGTACGCACCCGTGACAGAACTCGTCGCTGCTAGCAGTAGGGATGTTGCTGTTTCCCGGAGGATTGTGGACAGCATTCGGGAGGCAAATATTGCGCTGCTTCAGGAAGTCTCTTCAGCGGCGTCCGACGCTCCCGCGGCTGAAACTCTGCGAAAAGCCGCAGAAATGCAACGTTTGCTGGTCATGAACTCACGAGTCGATGGCGACTTCGCGGCTGTTGCCGCACAATCATTGACTGGTGCAGAGATTAGCGAGGACACCTTCGACTTGGGCCAATGGCGGAAGATCAACGGCCACTTGGACTTCTGAGTTGGATCACGTTGCCGTCTGTATCCAAGACGTCATGTCGAGTTAATCCATCCAACTCAAACGTTCTTTCCATGACGACTCCACCTTTGAGAGATACCTCTGCCAAGGCGTCCGCAAGAGAGTCCACATCGAACACGGGCTTGATCGGAGTGTCTTCGCGCGCTTCTGGTGGGGACTGAAGAGAAATAGTTTTTGCAATTTTGGCAGGAATCGAGTGAATGAGTATCTCTTCGTTGTCGCTGCGAAGGCGAATATCTTTGCCATTGTCACCGGGGGAAGGGCTCCGTTTCACCCCGATGACTGCCTCATAAAAATCCGCGAGGCGTGGCACGTTTATAGAAAAGATGACCAATGTTCCCATGGCGTCACTTTATATTTGCGGGTCGCGAACTTCCGGGTGGAGGCTAGGGGACTCGAACCCCTGACTTCTGCCTTGCAAAGGCAGCGCTCTACCAGCTGAGCTAAGCCCCCGGGCGTGTGAGCTCGGGTAAATTCCGACCGATCAGGTCAGATCGGGAGCCGACGTTGCCTCGGTCCACAGATCATCTTCAGCCTTACTGGCCTGAATCTGTCGGTAGACGAGGTAACCGACCCCCGCAAGGGCGACGATGAGCAACAGTTTCTTCACGTGGGCCCAGGTGGACTTGAACCACCGGCCTCTTCCTTATCAGGGAAGCGCTCTAACCGAGCTGAGCTATGGGCCCCAGTGCCCCGTAGGGCAGGGGCAAGCCTACACAGCCACAGCGTGCGCATCGCCCGATGGGTCCTGCGGCAACCTTCATCAAAAAAAGTTTGCACAAGTACTTGACTGTAGTACGTACGTCCTATTATTATTTGAGTAGTTAGTGAGCTTCTCGATTGGCCGCAGCCGTTGGGCTGGGTAGTAAGAGTCGAGAGGCACCTGGCCCTCAGGGCGTCGGGTGAGTGGAGTCGGGACCGCAGGTTTTTGCGGGTGCGTCGGCGTCGTGATGTGCAGTGTCCATCCCACTCGTTTGGAGTCCCATGACCATCACCGATTCGTGCATCACGGATCCCACGGCCGTCGAGGTCGCGGGTCTGCGGTCACAGGTCGGCGCTGCGTTTGCCGGGTTACGGACTGCGGTCGATGCGTTGCGCGAGGTGGTGGGTGGTGAGGGATTCGGTTGGGCGCTGGACGATGAGATCGCCGAAGGCTTGTTGTGTCTCGTTGATGTAAAGCGACAGCTTGAAGCAATCAGTGGCGATGTGGCGGCTCGTGTCGCGGGTGGCAACACGTTTGCTGAAGCCGGGTTTCGCACCGCATCAGCGTGGTTGCGGTCGCGCACGAATGAATCGTTCGCGAGTGTGAAGCGCACGCTCGAGGCAGGTGACTGGCTCGGTGCCGTGCCCGTGATGGGCGCCGCGTGGCGTGAGGGCTCAGTCTCACGCGCACATGTCGCAGCGTTGGTGGAAGCACACACTCGTTTCCCGCGCTGCTCGGCCGGGCTATCCCAGATCGAGGCGGAGTTGACGGCCGCTGCGTGTGACCTTGACCCGAAGACGTTCTCCCGCATTCTGATGACCAAGCTCCACGAGATTGACCCCGATGCGATCGACGATGCGGAGGCTAAGCGCCGCCGTCGTGATGTCGGATTACATGTGTCGACCACGATCGACGGATTCGTCGCAGTCAACGGCCTGCTGACACCAGAAGTCGGCCAACAACTCATTAGCGCTCTTGCCTCCGCCAGCGATGCGTTACGCCGCAAGGGGATAGAAGATCCTTCCGACGACACAGAGGCTCCCCCGCAGGTCGAACAGCCCTTGAGCAAGCGCAACCTTGACGCACTCGCCTACATCCTCGATGCAGCGGCGGCCGCGTCGGGTGACTTTAAGCTGCCCGATGTGGGCGGTGCGCGCCCCGTAGTGCACGTGACCATTGATTCTGAGAGCCTCATCGCACAAGGCGCATCCGCGCCGGGCTGGATCACCTCACTGACCGGCCAGACAGTGACCCCGGTTTCTGCTGCGGCAGTCCGGCGCCTCGCATGTGACTCCGTGCGCCAAATCCTGCTACTCGACCCACGCGGACACCTCGACGCGATCTCCGCCCTCGAACGAGTCGTCCCACTGTCGATGCGCAAAACAATCACCATCAGAGACCACGGGC
>CAFBMR010000021.1_pt1 | contig 20754 bp, 14 predicted proteins | sample 7269021 | NCBI WGS metagenome assembly CAFBMR01 (sample SAMEA6814071, study PRJEB35770) | uncultured Actinomycetes bacterium | biome: Freshwater; feature: Freshwater reservoir; material: water | place: Czech Republic | collected 2017-05-23 | depth 30m m
ATCAAACCCTTCACATTGCTCGTCGATAAACGCCTGGTCCAGCACTCCCCCGTCGCGTTCTTCGCGCTCAACAAGTCGACGATTGACCAAGGTGAAGAACGCATGGTCGCCATTGACTCGGATCGGCAGGTTCAGATCGGCGATCGCCGTGCCACTGTGGAGCAGGCCACTAGCGCGTTGCGGGTTGCGGAATCTCTGCAAACCCGCTTCTGGGAGCGGATTGATTGACACCACGCGCGCACCTCGGAGCTTGGCTGTCTCGAGGGCACTCAACATACGCGGATGATTCGTGCCAGGGTTCTGCCCGACAACAACAATGAGATCAGCGTGATCTGTGATGTCGACAAGTGAGACCGTGCTCTTGCCGATTCCAATAGTGGACGTCAATGCAATGGTGCTCGACTCGTGACACATATTGGAGCAGTCGGGCAGGTTGTTGGTGCCGAAGCGGCGCACAAATAGTTGATAAAGGAAAGCGGCCTCGTTGCTCGTCCGACCACTCGTGTAGAAGATCGCCTCGTTGGGCGACGCCAAACCGCGCAGTTGCTCGGCCACTCGATTAAGTGCAGCATCCCAGGTGATGGGTCGATAGTGCGTGTCTCCGGCAGCCTTGAACATCGGCTCGACGAGGCGCCCTTGAGACTCCAGCCAGTGGTCGTCGCGAGACTCGAGATCGGCGAGCGAATGTGCAGCGAAGAAATCGCCATCGACGCGCTTGCGGGTGGCCTCCCATGCCACCGCCTTTGCACCGTTCTCACAAAACTCGGCGAGATGACGCTGATCTCCCTCAGGCCACGCACAACCCGGGCAATCAAAGCCCTTGCGTTGGTTTATCAAAGGAAGGGTTCGTAAGGCACGAATTGGCCCCATCTCCCGGGCTGAAATCCCGAGCGCGGACGTCACCGCGCGCAAGCCACCGGCCGCATTTTCAGGACCTTGCTCTGCCACGGGGATCACCTTCTTTCGGAGATTTCCCCATCGTAGTGAAACCTACGACCAACCGCCCTCAGTACCATCAGCAAATGTCCTCCACCCAGCGCCGTCGAGTCCAGAAGTGGGATGGCGCATTCCACGGGAGCAGCGACCAGATCGCTGTCGAGGAGCCCCTCGAGGTAGAGGTCGATGGCCGTAGAGCCACCACGACGATGCGCACTCCCGGGCATGACATTGAGTTGGCACTCGGCTGGCTCGTGTCCGAGGGACATCTGTCGTCGCCCGACGACGTCGCGGATGCGCGGGAGTGTTTCGAAGACGTCGAAGACGCTGAGAACGACGACGTACGGCGACTGGTTAAGGTTCGCACTCGCGAGGGCATCGTGGTCCAGCCACGGCTTCATGTCACATCAAGTGCGTGCGGCGTATGCGGAAGCGATGCGATTCATACGACGTTGACCGGACGCCGGTGGGATCTCGCGGCAGATAACTCGACATTCACCGTGACCGCTCTGCTTCAGCAACCAGATACTCTGCGAAATGGACAAACCGGCTTCGCCCTGAGCGGTGGATTGCATGCAGCTGGACTCTTCTCGCCAGACGGGAGTCTGGTCTGCCTCCGCGAAGACGTCGGTCGCCACAACGCGGTGGACAAGGTTATCGGCTGGGCATTGATGCGAGGCATGCTTCCACTTCGGGGCCATGCACTGCAGGTCAGCGGCCGTGCTTCTGCAGAACTCGTACACAAAGCCGTGATGGCTGGCATTCCTTTGCTCGCCGCGGTGTCTGCTCCGAGCACTCTCGCCGTTGATCTCGCACGGGAGGCTGATCTCACGCTGGCTGCCTTCGTGAGACCGCCGACCTTCACGGTCTACTCAGCGGAGCATCGCATACCACAGATGCGCTGACTAAATCCCAAAGAAATTCATGCGTCACTCGAACCTTGACCGGTCATTTCCCCCTTTTGCTCACAATTAGGGTGAGACTGCACGTGGAAGCAGTACGACGATCCAGCAACGCTTCCTTGAGGGGGCAGCATGAAGGCAGCGACCCGACGCGCCGACGGAACCATCGAACTTGACGACCGCGTACACGAACTCAGCCTCGCCGACAATTTGGTGGACTACCTGCTGCTGCGCACGAGCGTGAATGACGTGGCTCAGTTCGCAGTCCATCACCTCATTGATCGCCTTCGTGTCTGGCATCTTGCGATCCTTCGTTGCACGCCGGAGGGGCACCTCACCAAACTCGGGTCGTTTGGACACTCCGATTCGGCTGACGCCCCCAGCCTTGCTGGGCACAACTTCATGACAGACCCAAACTTCCGAAGGACTCTGGCAAAGGGTCTACCTCATAGTTCATTTCCACTACCTGGCTGGACTTCCCTTGACTTTCACGAGATGGAGCGATGGCAGCATGCGCGAGGACCCGAGTTGCTCTGGCCACTTCAGATCCCGGCGCGAACCGTAGGGGTGCTGCAGTTCAACTTCCTCTCCGTGCCGGATGCAAGTGAAGTCATCGAGGACGTCTCCGCAATCTCACCGGTGTTCAGCCTGCTGGCGCTGCATGCGAGCCCACCGGATAGAGATTCCGCATCGACCTTTGGCTCAGACGCCGATCCCGGAATCGACACACTCACGCATTCCCTGTCCGACAGACAACTAGACATTTTGAAATGGATGTCGATGGGCATGACCAACGACCAAATCGCTCACCAAATCAAGTTCAGCGCATCAACCGTTCGCCAGGAGACCATGGTGATCTACCGATTCCTTCATGTGGGTGGACGTTCTGAGGCAGCTGCCGAAGGCAAGCGCCTCGGCCTTATCTAAACGAGACGGTGGCCCTTTGCGTCACACAGCACTGACTCCGAGCTCAGACGGTATAGCGAAACTCATGCCGATAAGCGGGGTAGCCGTTGGCAGCCGGTGCCTTGACCGTCACCACGATCAACCAGTCAGGGCCATCCACGATGACCGCGTTGCCCATGACCTTGCAGACACGGACGTCTCCGCGGACAGCTTTTCCAGACCTGAGGTCAACGCAATAGCCGGAGATGCGCACAGCCGCTTGCTCAACGGTTTTCTCCGGGAAGATTGTCTTCGGCGGCGTGATCCGCTTTGGTGGCTTGTAATGCTGAGCTGGCTTGAGGAAGTCGACAGTCGAATTTGAGGTGTTGTTATTCGGATTCGGATCTGTCGTGGGCGAGGAGACGCTCGAACGGTTGATCACAATCTGCGCAATGGTCTTCGATATAGACACGGTCAACGTGAAGGTCGAACTATCACCCGGCAGTAGCGAAGCCGCGTGCGTACACGTCACCACCCGACCGGCCGCTGAGCACGCCCAGCCATCGCCAACACCAGATACGAAGGCCATGCCGCGAGGCAACTTGTCCGTCACCGTCGGTGCCACCGCGGCCGAGGGACCGAGGTTACGCACCTGAAGAACGAAGGTCGCTTCGGATCCTCGCAGGAAAGTTCCCACCGCGGTCTTCTGGATCGCTAGATCTGCGCTGGCTTCCGGAGTGACCCGATCACTATCTGAGTCGTTCGTCGGATCAGGGTCGTAAGTCTTGCCCGAGACCGATGCAACGTTCGTCAGAGTCGTCGACACCTCAGCATCAACATCTGCAGCAATCTCAATGGAGGGGAACGAATCGCCCGATGCGAGGTTCTGATCGCGATTTTCGCGCTCACAGTGGACGTCACGGCCGACGATGGAGCACGACCAGCCATCGCCACTGGCTCGCGTCGGGGTGAGCCCGACTGGGAAAGCGTCATCCACAGTGATCGGACCTTCGGCGGTATCTGGGCCGAGGTTGGACACATCAAGAACGAAGTCCACTCCTTGGCCAGCCACGACAGGATCAGTCGTATGTGTCTTGAGGATCGCTAGATCGGCCGAATTAATGAAGGCAGCTGCCGCATCCTCGGGTCCGCCGTACTCGCCATCACCATTGCCACTCGCACCACTGCCATCCTCCGGGATCGCTCTGGCAAGGTTGACATGAGGAGCTGGACGCACGCCGTTCTCAGCCACCGCTGAGCTCAGGGGGGTCGCGGTGAACACAATCGACAAGGCGTCACCTGGAAGCAGATTGGCAAGATCCGCCCAAGTGAGTCTCTGCTGGTTGTCACTGAGATTCACTCGCGGATCCACTTGTTGTGCGTACCCACCTGCGACGCGCACCTGAGCACTGCCGTCGTCATAGCGCCAGCCCTTCGGCAGCAGATCAGTCACATCAATGCGCTCAGCCTTTACTGCTCCCGTGGAGGTCACGTCGAGACGCCAAGTGAATGGCCGGCCCAGACGCGCGGTGTCCTCCGGGGCCGACTTGCGGATCTGCGTCGCCGGGAAGCGCGGGCTCACAGCAGAGGAGTCTTCACCGCCGGCGTATCGGCGACCGCCCGAAGGAGCGCTGTCGTAGGACCGCAGTGTGGCGAGATTGACGTAGGAATCCCCCTCGTGCAATCGCGACGAGTCTGCAAGCACACCGTCGTACGTGAGCCGGAGAACATCGCCAGGATTGACCGGGCCAGCAAGATTCCACGAAATGGAGTGATCAGCCTTGTCGTAGACGCCACCGCGGTTGGCCGAATCTGGCACGTAGCGCACCTCCGACGGCAATTGGTCAGTCACGCGCACATCAAAGGCGTCGCCGCTATCTGCGTCATTCGCGGCACGCACAGTGACGGTGTAGCCAATGAACTCTCCAGGTCCCGGATGCGCGTTGTCATTCGACTTTGAGATGGTCAGCGAGGGCTCGACAATTTTGACCTTCGCCTCTACCTTGTCCGACTCAAAGTTAAAGGTTTCAGTGGTGCTGGTGGGCGGAGTCCCGGGATTTCGATCCCAGTAGAGCTGCGCAATATTGGTGCGCGTGTCCCCCGCAACCACCGCCGAGCTCGCATCAAGTCGTGCTGTGTAGGTGAAGACTAAGTTGCGGTCCTGCGCTTCGGGTGAGAGTTGTCCAAATGTCCAGCCAATTAAGGTCGTGCCGTCAGCCTGAGGGGTGTTCTGCAAACGAACAGGTGCCACGGGGCACACGCTGCCATCGTCGAATATGCACGAAGTGGTCACGAGATCGACCGAGTTTCGGTCGAAATTGGCTGGCAAGGTGTCGATGATCGTGGCGTTGTAGCCGGTGAGGTTTGCCTTGTCCACCATCCGAATCGTGAAGGTAGCAACCTGGCCAGGCCCGAGAACCTTGGGCTCAACCGACTTGGTGATGCCGAGGCCAATAGCCGAAATACTTGACTCGGCCGAAGCGGAATAGCAACGCTCAGTCACCTGCGGAATCGGACAAGCCGGACCTGAACCGTTATCGATCGTTGTACTCGTCACAGCTGCTGTGTTGAAGTAGGCAGCACCGCCCACTGCACCCTGGCCAAGCCGCGCGCGATAAGTGAGTGTCGCACTCGAGCCGGGCGCAAGATCGCCGACATTCCAACGCACCCGTGATCCGTCGACAACAACAGCGCCCGCGGAGGGATCCGGGGTGCCGACAAGGTCAATCTCTGCAGGGATTTCATCGACGACCCACACGTCGTGCCCAGGTGCAGCGCCCGCCTTATTCGTGACCGTGACCGTGAAGGTCGCGATTTCTCCCGGCTCAATCGGCTTTGGTTGATCGTTCGTCTTAGCGATCGAGATACTCGGCTCGACAACCGTGACGTTGTAAGCAGATGACTTTGTGGGCAGTGACGCGCCACCGGGTGCAACCTTGCTCGTGAATGATGCAGTGTTGCGACGAACCACACCCGCGACGTTGGTCGCCGCCGTCGTCACACGCGCAGTGAACGTAACAACAAAGGAATGATTTGTGGCGCCCGCTGAAAAAGTCGTCGGCAAAGTGAGACGAATCTGTGTCACTCCACTGACCACAGGTGTCGTGAGAGCAGCGCCTCCCGGCAGCGCCCCGCCATCAAATGTTGCGGTGGGGCTACCAATGAGTTCCATGCCCGTGGGGACCGGATCGTTGAGGACACCGTTATAGACATTGGTATCCGCGGACACAGTGGACGTCACCGTATAGGTAACCAACTCACCTATGGTGGCCTGATTTGGAGTGTTGTTGTTGAGTTCAGTGATCGAAGTAGTGCCCGTCTTCACAACCGCGACGGCAGGCACTGTGACACTGTGGGGGTCGTCCGCTCGCGGAGCATTCTGCTCAGCGGCCGGCACAGTTGGATCAATGTTGGTTTTCGGGAAAAACTCGTTCGTGCCACCGATGTTGTTGTCGGTCTCGTAGACACGTACACCTGCCGTATTGGTGTAGGTCGCACCTGCGGGAACACCCATCGGAAATGTGAGCGAATACGTCAGAGCTGTCGCCGTGGCGCCTGGTGCGAGCGGGCCCGCAATCGTCCACTGAATCGCCGGGAAGGTGGTCGACCCCGCAGGAGGCACGCAGGAACCACCACCGCTAATCACCGAGACGTCCGAGCAGGTGAGGCCAGAGGGAAGGCGATCCCACACCACAATGTTGCTGACGGGAATGTTCGTTTCAGCTGCGGCCGCACCCGAATTCTTCACGACAACGGTGTAGTTGACTACGGTTCCTTCGACTGCGGACGTCTTGTTTCCGGTCTTAGTGAGTGTGAGTGGGGGAACCGGTGCGATTTTGAAGTCCACTTGATCACGCAAGGACAGCGCATCCCCATTGGTGTTAGTCGAGCGGAACTTCATGAGGTTGCCCGTAATGTCTGGTGTTGTACCACCCGACGGCGCATCCACAATGACGGAGAATGTCGCCTCAAAGATTCTGCCCAGATCAATGAACTTTGAACTGCCCGTGGTGCTTCCCAACACCCAAGTGGGGTTAGCCGTGCCAGCGGCAGATGCTGCTTCGTTGAACACGATCTGTCCACCAGGCACTGTATTTGACGGACCGGTCGCCCACGATGCTGCCTCGTAGTGAGTGTCCGTCGGAATCACGTCGGTGACAACAGGGTTGCGCGTGCTCGCCGCTGAGGGGAAGGTGACTCGCAACTTGAAGCAAATCCGGTCTCCCACCGAGTAGGCCGGACGTGTGTCTGGAGTCGTCGTTGGGTCGAAATAGCTGACAGTCGAGCAATCCATGCTTCCAGCTGGCACAGAGATCTGCTTATCAATGACGGCCGTGGACACCGTCTGTCGAGCCCACGACGTGTCGTAGACGTCTACCGCCGGGCTCGGGTCCGGTGAGACTCCGGTCAATGGCCGGCTCATACCCGAAAGAGCAACGTTGTTGGTGAATCCGTCTCCGCCCACAGTCGCCTGGCCCGCAAGCGACGTGCCGCTGTACGTCTGACGCATGACCGCTTGAAAAGTCACTACCGCTGTCGCATTGTCGAGCAATTCCGAGATCGAGGTGAAGACCACAGTCGTGGTCCCGTCAGGCCGTGGGGTGATGCTCGCATAGTTCGCTCCGGTCGGTGAATGACCCGTCTGGGCAGCGCACTCTGAATCATTGTCTATCGACGTGTTCGTCGTTGCCGAAATAGGACACAGGCCATCCGGAACCGTGTCGGTGATCACGATGTTGGTTGCTCGCCGATACTCACTCGTCTGTGCGGTCAACGTGTACGTCGCGATACCACCAGCACTAAATGCTGTGGGAGAGACCGACTTCAGCAGACGCAGGTCCTCACTCGTGACCATCTGCGAGTCGGTGTCGCGCACCGTGGATGACGTGCCATCCGTGACATCGCCCTCATAGAAACCTTCAACTTCGGAGTAGTTGGTGTAACTCGGCTCAGTGCCTGTTTCCGCCGTCGAAGCACCGGAGTTGTTGTCGAGGTTCGCTGCCTGATCAAGGCTGGCGGGCACCGGCGTTGCACCACCAAAATCCATGGTGTTCTTGAAGAGCGGAATACCCGCGCGGTACTTGATCACCGTGACTTCGCCAGGCTTCATGTTGCCCAACGCCCACGTGACCTGCGTGTAGACACCTGCGGGCTTGCCGCGCGGGTTCTCCACCGTCTCCACAGCGTTAGGCCTAAGACAGTTGCCGGTGACCACAGGGACAACAGTGAGTCGCGGCGCTCCCGCGTATTCGACTTCGCCCGGCGCGGAGTTGTCGACCCCACCACACTGCAGGAACTCCAGTCCGGCAGGGAGCAAGTCGGTCACCGTGACGAAGCTCGTTCTCGCAAAGTCATTGTTGGTGACAGTCAATGTGTAGATCGTCGTTTGATCGTGGACACCTCGAAGCAACTCAGCCTCGGCGGTAGCAACGGCCTTGTCGATGCGAATTGCAGTGATATTTGTTTGCACCGGATTGGCAAAGTCGGAACCGGTGAAGGATCCATCAATCACAACCCCCTGCGCGTCAAATTTTGGGACCGTACGGGGATTGGAGTTGGCGTAAGCGGCAGAGAGCACCGAGACCGCGTCGCCCACCGGGTAGCCCAGCGGATCCGCGAGTGCCTTGAAGGTGAGTCGATAAGAGCCAGCAGGCTGGATATCGGCGACGTTCACCCACACGAGCGTCGTTTCTCCGGTCACCGGGTCGACGTACTGAGTCGGCGCGCCGGCGCTGCTCGGCGAGACTGATCCAGCCACGTAAGAAACCCCTTGCGGCAGCACCGCACGGAAAGACATGTTGTAGGCGGGCGACGACGCGGCCCCCGGGTTCGTTGCGACGAGTGCATAGGTCGCCGGAGTGCCGACGAGCACGTTGGCTGAGGCCGTTGTGGTCAATCGAATATCTGGAGCGCCCGCCGAGGGGGCGTGCACGGCAACCGGGGCCGCGCCCACTGCTCCTGAGAGCCCCAAAGACCCGATGGCAACAGCCGAGACAGCCGCCAGAAATCGAGCGATCGGGCTCCGCGAAAAGCTCCTCTTCAACATGCCCACAGGCTAGTGCTCAGAAACGGGTAATTCAGTCGTTGAAGGGGGTTAATCCCCTATTACGAGGCGTTCCTCAACGCGGCGAGAGTCGAAAATAGCGCCGGTGTGCCCGGCTCAGCGGCAGCACCAGAATCGCTTTGCGACCCATCCACAACGATGGCGTTTATCCGTTCGGCAAGATCGTATGGATCCGGGCGCGGTACCGCCAGAGGCAGCAACTCGACAACTGTGAGCCAGGTGGACTCGATGTCGGGATGGTCGACGAAGAGGGTCTGTGGATCCGCCGCTCCACCGTCAAAGAATGCTTGCCATGCGGCGTTGTGGGCGACGTATGCCTCACGCGCATTCCACACCGGGCGCTGCCACGGGAATAGGCGAAGCGTGATGATCTTCTGGCCCGCGACACGCAGCTCGGTGGCCGAGTCGGCAGAAATCTTGCGAAGATCGTCAAGAAGTTTCTGCTGTGCGGCGGGCGTGGGGCTCTCGCCAGCCGCCTTGATCGCCTCGGCCATGTGGTTGGTGGCCTTGGTCATGACGCTCTCAGAGACCTTGATGTCTCGAACCAGCTGAGCCACCTCACCGGTACGCGATGCCCAATCAGCGACCACAAGGTTTGCCACGAGAATTACGGCGGCGACCAGGCTGGCCCCAAGGACCCATGGCCATGCGGGTCCGCGACGCGGGGACGACTCCATGGCCTTAGCGTAAGTTGTGCGCATGCGTAATGATTGGCGGGACGACTATCGGGCCCGCGTGGCCCAGCTCCAGCGGTCCTACGCGGCCATCCCCGCGGGCACCCCGATCCGACTGAGCAAGCCGACCTCAAACCTCTTTCGTCCCCGGGCAGCCTCATCGCACCCTGGTCTAGATGTGACCTCCTTCGACGGTGTGATGCACATTGACCGCGAGGCACGCATCGCCGAAGTCCAGGGGATGACAACCTACGAGCACCTCGTGGCGGCAACTCTCCCCTACGGCTTGGCGCCCATGTGTGTGCCCCAGTTGAAGACGATCACGCTCGGTGGCGCCGTGACCGGCATGGGCATCGAGAGCGCGAGTTTTCGCAGCGGCACTCCGCACGAGTCCGTCATCGAGATGGACATCCTCACCGGCGCTGGCGAAGTGATCACAGTGACCGGCAAGCCCGACGATCCGCACCGCGATCTGTTTTTTGGATTTGCTAATTCCTATGGATCGCTTGGTTACGCACTACGTTTGCAAATCGAACTCGAGCCAGTGAAGCAGTACGTACACCTTCGCCACATTCCCTTTGGTGACGCGGAGTCGATGCAGGATGCGATCGCGCAGATCACGGCTGATCATTCCTACAACGGCGTTCGCGTGGACTTCCTCGATGGCACGGTGTTCAGCGCGCACGAGCAATACCTCACTCTCGGCGAAATGATCGACTCTCCACCCGCTCACCTACGTCGGCCGAGTGACTACACGGGCATGGAGGTCTACTACCGATCAATCCAACATCGCCAAGAAGACCTCCTGACGATCCACGACTATCTGTGGCGCTGGGACACCGACTGGTTCTGGTGCTCGCGGGCCTTCGGCGCGCAGAAGTCCGCGGTGCGCAAACTCTGGCCCAAGAGCAAGCTCCGGAGCGACGTCTACTGGAAGTTCATCGCCCTTGACCGCAAGTACTCCCTCGCCTCGCGCATCGATCGACTCCGCAAGCGCCCCCAACGCGAGCCCGTGGTCCAGGACATCGAGGTGCCCGTCGACCGGCTGACTGAATTCCTCGACTTCTTTCACGCCGAGGTCGGCATTGAGCCAGTCTGGGTGTGCCCCCTCAAGCAGCGTGACCCCAATGTCCGCTGGCCCCTCTATGAATTCGACCCTGAGGTCACTTACGTCAATGTCGGGTTCTGGTCGACCGTGCCTCTTCCCGACGGGGTCCAGCCCGCCGAGGGACGGGTCAACCGGCGGATTGAGGAGATGGTCACAGCGCTCGACGGGAGAAAGTCGCTGTACTCGACCGCCTACTACTCGCCTGAGGAGTTCCGGACAATCTACGGAGGCGAGGACTATGACCTCCTCAAGACCGCCTATGATCCCGACGGACGATTATTAGGCCTGTACGACAAGGTTGTCCGGCAGCGCTAAGTCTTTGAAGGGGTTCCACGTGAAGATCGCCGACGCATTTGCCATGGTGGTGCCAGCCGAGCGCCAGGTGGGTTTTAAGGCCTATGACGGCTCCAGCGTCGGTCTTGACGGCGCCGATGTGGTCATGGAGTTGAAGAATCCGCGCGGACTGCAGTTTATCGCTGGGTCACCCAACCAACTTGGCCTCGCGCGCGCTTATGTCTCCGGAGACCTCGAGATCCATGGCAATGCCTATGAGGCTCTGCGTCGCCTCTACCCGCTCCCTCTCGATCACGTCTCGTGGTCTGACCGCGCCAAACTCGCAAAAGAATTCGCGAAGCCCGCACTCGCGCGCCCCACACCTCCCGCGCAGGAACGCCAGCTCAAGGGCGGCCGCCATTCGAAGGGTCGCGACGCCGAGGCCATCGAGCACCACTACGACGTCAGCAATCGCTTCTATTCGTGGGTCCTCGGGCCCACGATGGCGTACACGTGTGCTGTCTTCACTCGACCTGATGCCAGCCTCGAAGAGGCACAGGAAGAGAAATTCGATCTCGTCTGCCGCAAGCTCGACCTCAAGCCCGGCATGCGCTTGCTGGATGTCGGGTGTGGTTGGGGCGGCATGGTTCTACATGCGGTCAAGCACTATGGGGTGACAGCCATCGGCGCGACGTTGTCGAAGCAGCAGGCTCAATGGGCACAACAGGCGATTAGCGAGCAGGGCCTCGGGGACCGTGCCGAGGTTCGCTACTCCGACTACCGGGACGTGCGCGAAGACAACTTCGATGCGGTGTCGTCCATCGGCCTCACTGAGCACATTGGCCGAGCCCAGTACGCAAGTTATTTCTCATTCCTGCAGGGGAAACTTCGTCCCGGTGGACGAATGCTCAACCACACGATCACTCGTCCCGACAACAGTGAGCCGAGCCACTACAAGCGCTCCTTCATCAACCGCTATGTCTTCCCAGACGGTGAATTGTCCTCACCTGGCCTGGTCATGAACGCCTTCAATGACGCCGGGTTTGAAATCCGTCACGAGGAGAACCTGCGCGAGCACTACGCCCTCACCCTCGCGCAGTGGTGCAATAACCTCGAAGATAACTGGGATGCAGCAGTGGCTGAGGCTGGCCTACCCACCGCTCGCGTATGGCGCCTCTACATGGCGGCATCGCGACTTGGCTTCGAACTCAACACGATCCAGTTGCATCAGTTCCTCGGCGTGAAACTCCACGACAACGGCAAGGCTGATGTGCCACTGCGATTTGATTGGACGCGCCGACTACCGCTGGGTGAGTGACTAGCGTTCGTACATCGGCCAGGTGGCAAGTTCAGCTCCACCATCCGCCACAATCGTCGTGCCCGTGATGTAGTCCCCGGCGGCAGAAAGCAGGAACGCCGCGAGGGTCGCGACCTCGTCGGCAGTCTGCAACCGCCCGGCTGGGATTTTCGACGCCACGAGCGCAGGATCGGCGCCATAGCTATCGAAGCCCTCGGTATGCACGATGCCTGGCGCAATGGCTGTCAGCCGCACGCCCTGAGACGCCCACTCACCCGCCAGCGTAGAAGTGAGGCTCTCTACCGCGGCGCGAGCGGCGAAAGAGTGGGCCATGCCCGGAGCTCCGTTTCGCGGAGTCATGGTGATGCTCACGACCTTGCCGTAGCCATTGGGCAGCATGGAGCGCACAGCAGTCTGCGTCGTGACGTACCAGGTGGCGTCCAAGTTGAGGCGCGTCACGGCCCGGAACCCTTTGTAGGTGATTGCCTCAGCGGGCGCGACGAACTGCCCCCCCGCGTTGTTCACCAGCAGATCAATGCGACCGAATTCCTCGAGCACCGTATCGAGCATGGCATCCACGTGTTCGGGCTCACGCACGTCGCAGGGCACCGCCAAGATGGGATGCCCGACCGGAGCAGTTGTGGCTGTGGCCTCGAGAGCATCCATGCGCCGGCCACAAATCGCAACCCGCGCGCCGAGTGCCGTAAGGAGGTGGGCTGTTGCCCGACCGATCCCTGACCCGCCGCCAGTGACGAGCGCTAAACGATCGTTAAGGCAATTGGGCGAGAGAACCCCTGTCGATTCCGGACGACGAGGGAGCGGCACGGAAGAAAAGCCTAGAGGGCAATCTTCAGTGGGGCGCCAGTGGCTGCCACGACTTCATCCACCGTGATTCCGGGGGCCGTTTCGGTGAGAACCAAGCCCCCCGGGGTGACATCAATGACGGCCATGTCCGTGATGATCTTCTGTACGACGCCACGACCTGTCAGGGGCAGATCGCATGCCTTGACGATCTTGTGCGATCCATCCTTGGCCACGTGCTCCATCATCACGATGACGCGCTTTGCGCCATGGACGAGATCCATCGCGCCGCCCATGCCCTTAACCATCTTGCCGGGGATCATCCAGTTGGCAAGATCCCCAGTCTCCGAGACCTGCATCGCGCCAAGAATGGCGGCATCGATATGGCCGCCCCGGATCATGCCGAAACTTGTCGCTGAATCAAAGAAGGATGCACCTGGTAGGACAGTCACGGTCTCTTTACCGGCGTTGATGAGATCGGCATCGACGTCCTCGTCAAGCGGGTATGGTCCCGTGCCGAGAATGCCGTTCTCCGACTGCAAGATCACGGTCACGTCAGAGCCCAAGTAGTTGGGCACCAAGGTGGGCAGACCAATGCCGAGGTTGACGTATTCGCCGTCATGGAGTTCGAGTGCTACACGAGCAGCCAACTCTTCGCGAGTAAGTGTCATGTCATGCTCCCTTCGTGATCGTGCGACGCTCGATGCGCTTGTCTGCAGCCTGCTCGGGGGTGAGCGCAACGACTCGCTGGACGAAGACGCCGGGCAAGTGCACCTGATCGGGGGTGATCTCGCCTGGTTCGACGAGGCGCTCGACCTCGGCAATGGTGATCTTGCCGGCCATGGCCACCAGCGGGTTGAAGTTGCGCGTGCTCTTATCGAAAATCAGATTGCCGTGACGGTCACCGACCGAGGCACGGACGACCGCGAAGTCGGTGACGATGCCGCGCTCCATCACGTATTCGCGCTCCACGCCATCAACGTCGAAAACACGTGTTTCCTTCGCCGGGCTTGGCAGCGAGATGGAGCCGTCGGCGGCGTAGCGCCAAGGCATGCCACCCTCGGCAACCTGGGTGCCGACACCAGCAGGAGTGAAGAAGGCCGGGATGCCCGAGCCGCCGGCGCGCAGACGCTCGGCAAGGGTGCCCTGCGGGATGAGTTCGACCTCGAGCTCGCCGGAGAGGAACTGGCGCTCGAACTCCTTGTTCTCGCCCACGTAGGAGGACGTGGTGCGTGCGATGCGATGAGCAGAAAGCAGGGCGCCCAGACCCCACTCGTCGACGCCGCAGTTATTCGAGACGGTTTGCAGACCCGTCACGCCGAGGTCGAGAATCGCTCGAATCACCACATTGGGGATGCCACACAAGCCGAATCCACCGACCGCGAGGCTCGCGCCATTGGGAATGTCCGCCACCGCCGAGGTCGCGGTCCAGTTGCTCTTGTCCATGGTGGAGCACTCTACGGTAGGCACTAATGACGACTGCAACGAGAGCCACCCGCATCGCGAACCTCCCGTTCGCTGAGCCGGGCACGCCCGATCTGCGATCCGGCGAGAGGTTCATGCTGTGGATCGTGCGCCTCCAGAGTCGCCCCCTCATCCTCGGGATTCTCTGCGGCATCGCGTGGATGTCGCTGCAGGCGGGGATTCCCTTGGTCCTCGGTTTTGGCATCCAAGCCGCGGTCGACCACTCGTCGTCCGGAGTCCTCTGGGCGGCTGCCGGAGTGCTCGTACTCGGCATCGGACAGGCGACGGCTGGAGTCATCCGCCATCGCTTTGCCGTGACTTTGTGGCTTTCGAGTGCCTCACGCTGCCAGCAACTCGTTGCCCGTCACGTCGCGGAACTAGGCGCTGACATTCCACGACAGATTGCGACAGGTGAAGTTGTTGCGGTCAGCGCAAACGACGTCGAGCGGATTGCGCGAGTGATGGACGTGCTACCTCGATTTATCGGCGCACTGGTGGCCTTCATTGCGGTGTCGATCGTTCTGGTCTTCCTGTCTCCGGTGCTCGGGGTGATCGTGCTGGTAGGTATGCCGCTGCTCATGGCAGTCATCACGCCCCTGCTTAAGCCCCTCGAGAACCGTGAGAGCACTCAACGCGAGAAGTACGGCGAGGCATCGGCTATGGCCGCAGACACTGTGTCTGGTCTGCGCGTGTTGCGCGGCATCGGTGGAGAACAGCACTTCATCCAGCGATTCCGCGAACGATCGCAGAGCGTGCGCGCGTCTGCCGTCCGCACCGCACGGATCCGTGCCCTTCTTGATGCACTGCAGGTTGCGCTCCCGGGCCTCTTCGTAGTGACAGTGACATTTCTGGGTGCACGATTAGCGTTGGATGGACAACTCAACGTAGGAGAGCTCGTCGCGTTCTACGGCCTCACCGCATTTCTTGTCATGCCTCTGCAGACTGTTACGGAGATGGCGGACAAGTTCACCCGTGGGCGTGTCTCCGCTCGTCGGGTGGTCAAGTTGCTGTCACTCCCGGCCCGACGCACACAACTTGGCTCAGTGGCACACCCCGGTGACCTAGTAGATGAAGTCTCCGGACTCACGATCACCGAGGGGACACTCTGTGCGGTGGTGTGCTCTGACCCGAACACAGCAGGGGAATTGGCGGATCGACTCGGCGGGATGGCCGCGCAGGGAAGCGGCGGCGTCAGCATCGCCGGGACGCGAATTGATGACTTATCAGCCGAGAGCATGCACGCGGTCGTCGTCGTCCAGGACAAAGACCCAACGATCTTGTCTGGCACCCTTGATGAACTCGTGGATGTCCCTCGTACGGGCTCAGTCGAGCGCGACGCCGCGATGTACGCCGCGTCAGCGGAGGACATCCTGGAGGGCATCGACTGGGATGAGGAGTTACCCGAGCGCGGCCGAAGCCTATCCGGAGGGCAACGCCAGCGGCTAGCCCTCGTCCGCTCACTCATTGCTGACCCACCCATCCTCATTCTCGATGAACCCACGAGCGCGGTTGACGCGCACACCGAAGCGCGTATTGCTAGTCGTCTTCGGGAAGTACGTCACGGGAAGACCACCATCGTGTTCACGACCAGTCCATTGATGCTCGACCAGATGGACGAAGTCCATTTCGCACCCGATGGCGTGGTTCTTGCCAGCGCATCGCACGCGGAGTTGGTTCGAGCCAACTCCAGCTATCGCTACGTCGTCACTAGGGAGGAGTAGATGGTCAAGCCCATTCTTCCCGTTGCCTCCCCGGCAAGTGTCCGACGGCACGTACGCCTGCTACTCAACAAACATCGCAAGACCTTCTTCTTGCTCATCGGTCTGCAGGTTGTCGCGGCCGCGGCTGCACTAGTGGGGCCGCAAGTCCTTGCCAACTTTGTGAGCGACTTGAGCAATGGCAGCGCCACGCTTGCGTTCCTCTTCTGGGCAAGCGGTTTGTTCCTCGCCGCCGTGATCGTCCAGACGGTGTTCACGGGATTAGCTCGACTCCGAGGTGCCGTTCTGGGTGAATCGGTACTTGCCGATCTGCGCGAAGATTTCGTAGAAACCTCGGTCTTTCTGCCACCGGGGCTCGTTGAGCGGGCTGGGACTGGCGACCTCGTAACGCGTGCGACAACCGATGTCGATCGCCTCAACTGGGCCGTACGTCATGCGGTGCCGGAGCTTGTGATTGCGATCGTCACAGCCTCTCTTGTCGCAATAGCGCTCATCGTCACCGCGCCAATTCTCGCGCTCGCTTGGCTCTGCGCTGTTCCGCCGATTCTCATCGGGACGCGTTGGTACATGCGCCGAGCGCCTCAGGCTTATGCAGCCGAGATGGCCTCCTACACGGCTGTCAACACCATGGTTGCCGAAAGCGTGGATGCCGGTCGAACTATCGAGACGTACCGTCTCGGGCGTCGACGCGTTCGAGACACCGACAGCGCGATAAAGACGTGGACCGGGTGGGAACGCCGCACCCTCTTCCTGCGCTGCGTGTGGTTCCCCACTATCGAAGCCGGCTACGTCATCCCGCTCGTGTTGGTGATGGCCGTTGGCGGCTTGCTCTATGTCAACGGTGCGCTGACTCTTGAACAACTCACTGCATCGGTGATTTACACACAGATGCTCATCGAGCCGGTTGACCTCATCCTGATGTGGTACGACGAGTTACAAGTCGGGCAAGCTTCGCTCGCGCGACTGATCGGAGTTCATGACGTACCGCGCGACGATATCGAAACTGAGACTCCCCCCACCGGGCGCGACCTAAAAACAGCAAACCTGCGCTTTGGATACCGCGACAACCACGATGTCCTGCACGGCATCACCTTGCAATTCCCACCTGGGCAGCGGGTTGCCATCGTCGGACCCAGTGGTGCTGGGAAGTCGACGCTCGGTCGCCTGCTGGCTGGTGTGCATCCACCGCGCACGGGCGAAGTGACAGTAGGCGGAACCTCACTCGCTCACCTCTCCACCGAGTCGGTGCGCTCTCGCATTGCTTTGGTCACTCAAGAACATCACGTATTCACGGGAACATTGCGTGACAACCTCGCAATTGCCCATGAAGAGGCCACTGATGACGAGTACTTCGCCGCGCTTGACGCGGTCGACGCTGACTGGGCGCGATCTTTGCCTTCGGGGCTCGATGAAGCAGTGGGATCCGGCGGCACCAAATTGAGTCCTGCTCAAGCGCAGCAGGTCGCACTAGCCCGCATTGTGCTTGCCGATCCGCACACGCTCATCCTCGATGAGGCAACCTCGCTGCTTGATCCGCGATCGGCGCGCCACCTTGAACGATCTCTAGCTGCCGTATTGACCGGACGGACAGTCATCGCGATCGCGCACCGTTTGCACACAGCCCACGACGCAGAACGCATCATCGTGATGGAAGACGGCACTGTCAGAGAAGATGGCAGCCACGATGAGTTGATCGCCACTGGTGGGGCCTACGCGTCCTTGTGGAGTTCGTGGCGGCAGTCCTGATTGCGGGCGTGCCTACGACAGCGAAAGGAACAACTTCTCGAGCCGTTCCATGTCCATTGGAGGCTCCTCACCGCGTTCGACTGCGACTGCACACTGCGTCAGGCCATTTGCAACGACCTTGAACCCTGCCTTGTCTAGCGCTCGTGAAGCCGCAGCCAGTTGAGTGACGATGTCAGCACAATCGCGGCCTTCTTCGATCATCCCGATGATGCCGGTGACCTGACCTTGAACACGGCTCAATCGCGTCATTACGTCGCGGCGACAAGACTCCTCAAGTTCCATGACCTCAGCATACCCGTACGGGTATCGACGGACCTTGGAATTACGCCTGAACGAGAATGTGGGATGCGTCTGCGACCGAGAATTCGGCGTATTCACCCATGCTGCCCGCGAGCACACCGCCAGGTGTGGCCTGCACTCTCACTGTGGCCCCGGGCACAACACCAGCCCGGCGCAGCCGCGCCATGACCGCCTCATCGCTCTGCGCGGGCTCGCCGATGCGGCGCACGATCACAGCGACCGGCTCTGGACCTGCAACTCGGTCAAGAGTCTGGAGTCCTGCGAGTGACGCTGGCTCCTGAACATTGGCGGGATCAAGTTCGTCGAGCCCAGGGATCGGATTGCCAAACGGTGACTGAGTCGGGTTGCCGAGAACTTCGAGGAGACGACGCTCTACGTCATCGGAGATCACATGCTCCCAGCGGCAGGCTTCGGTGTGCACCTGCTCCCATGGCAGGCCCACGATGGTGACCAGTAGACATTCCGCCAGCCGGTGCTTGCGCATCACCCGCATTGCTTGGTGACGCCCACGTTCGGTGAGTTCGAGGTGCCGATCGCCCTCCACGGTGATGAGACCGTCACGCGCCATGCGGCCCACTGTCTGGGAGACCGTTGGCCCGCTCTGACTCAGACGCTCGGCGATGCGGGCGCGAAGGGGCGTGATGCCCTCCTCCTCGAGCTCGTAGACCGTACGGAGGTACATCTCGGTGGTATCAATCAGATCACTCATGGGTCCTCGTCTGTGGCGTATGAGCATTCAACCGCACCGGAGGTGCCGGATTCGGGCGATCGGCCTAATGTTCATGAGTGCCTTCAATCATGTGGTTCCGCCGAGACCTCCGCCTTCACGACAACCCCGCCCTGGCGGAGGCTGCCGGGGGAGACGGACGCGTAGTACCGCTTTTCGTCATTGACCCGCGCGTATGGGACCACGCCTCCGAGATACGCCGTGCTTATTTAGCCCAATCGTTGACGGCTCTCGACAAGTCACTCGGTGGAAACCTGGTCGTGCGTCATGGTGACCCCCGGACTGTCGTTGCGATGGCGGCCACCGAGACAGGGGCCGACTCTGTCCACATCGCTTCAGATTTTGGACCGTACGGGCCGATGCGCGATGCAGCGGTCGAGGCGGCGCTAGAGGTCCCGCTCATCCGAACCGGGTCGCCGTACGCAGTCGCTCCAGGTCGGGTGACCAAAGGAGATGGCACGGCGTACCGGGTCTACACGCCGTTTTATCGGGCGTGGCTTCAGCACGGCTGGCGATCCCCCGCTCAGTCAGTGGCCACGGACTGGGTTTCCCTGCGATCCGACGGAATACCCGCCGCGACATGCCCCATCGATCTGCCCCCAGCCGGCGAAGCAGCCGCGCTTGCGTGCTGGCAGGAGTTCCGCTCCGATGGGGTGCGTGACTACTCCGACCAACGAAATCGCCCTGATCTTGCGGGGACGAGCATGCTGGGGCATCACCTCAAGTGGGGCGAGATCCACCCACGCACCATCCTTGCCGATCTCAGCGACAGCGACGGCGAGGAAGTCTTTCGCAAGGAGATTGCGTGGCGGGAGTTTTATGCCGATGTTTTCCACCAGCGTCCCGAGTCCATCCGCGTGTCGTTGGATGGTCGATACGACACAGATTTCCCTTGGGCGGACGGACCCGAAGCCGACCTGCTCTTCAATGCGTGGACACACGGACAGACTGGCTATCCCATGGTCGACGCAGGCATGCGCCAACTACAGGAGACCGGCTGGATGCACAACCGGGTGCGAATGATCGTCGCCAGTTTTCTGGTGAAGGACCTGCACGTGCCCTGGCAGCGCGGTGCTGCACACTTCATGACACTTCTACGTGATGGCGATATCGCTAGCAATGCACACGGCTGGCAATGGACTGCGGGCTGCGGCACGGACGCCTCGCCGTATTACCGAGTATTCAATCCGGTGACGCAGGGGCTGAAATTCGACCCAGACGGGGACTACGTGCGCGCCTACATTCCAGAGCTGCGTCATATTGCTGGCAAATCCGTCCACGAGCCGTGGGCGCTCCTGGACGGCTACGCGCACGGCTATCCGGAACGAATCCTCGATCATGCAACCGAGCGGGACGAGGCATTGGCCCGATTCTCAGCCATGAAGGAAACGCAGTAGCCACAGGTGGCAGACTCTCTGCGTGCCCACCATCGCTGTCCTGTCCCTCAAGGGAGGCGTCGGCAAGAGCACCGTCACGCTTGGGCTCGCAGGCGCAGCCTGGCATCGAGGCTTAAAAGTCCTGGTCATCGATTCTGATCCGCAGGCCAACACCACCTCCGCACTGGACCCCGGCCCTTTCGCATTCACTCTCAACGACGTGCTGGCCGATGGGCGACCCGGGATCGCAGCAGAGGCTGTCGTCCCATCGGGTTGGGGCAGTTCCGTGCACCTCATCGCGTCCGAACGAGCACTGTCACATCGCGAGATGAAGGGAGCAGCGTCACCGACAGCGCTGCGCAACTCACTTGATGGTGTGTCCGATAGGTACGACCTTGTTCTCATCGACTGTCCGCCAGCGTTGGGCGAACTCACTCGCAACGCGCTTGCAGCTGCAGACGCGGCACTCGTTGTGACTGAGCC
>CAFBMR010000022.1_pt1 | contig 19765 bp, 21 predicted proteins | sample 7269021 | NCBI WGS metagenome assembly CAFBMR01 (sample SAMEA6814071, study PRJEB35770) | uncultured Actinomycetes bacterium | biome: Freshwater; feature: Freshwater reservoir; material: water | place: Czech Republic | collected 2017-05-23 | depth 30m m
GCGATCGTAGGTCGTCCGGCAAGCCCTCGAGCTCGCGAGGCTCGTCCTCGTCGCCCAGATCCTCCGCCGGTAACACCGGCAGCCGCCCAACCTCGAAGCCCACCGGCAAGCCTGGCTCGAAGCCTGCTGCTCGTGGTGCGTCTGATCGTCCGCGTTCGGATCGTTCATCTGATTCGCGTGGTGGTGCCCCTCGTAGTGGTGGCGCTACTCGCGGTGATCGTCCTTCGGGTGGCCGCAGTTATTCCGATCGGCCGTCTTCTGATCGTCCGCGTTCGGATCGACCATCTGATTCGCGTGGTGGTGCGCCTCGTGGGGACCGTCCTTCGGGTGGTCGCAGTTATTCGGATCGTCCATCTGCGCCTCGTAGTGGTGGCGCTCCTCGGGGTGATCGTCCCTCGGGTGGCCGCAGTTATTCTGATCGCACGTCTTCGGATCGTCCGCGTTCGGATCGACCATCTGATTCGCGTGGTGGTGCTCCTCGTAGTGGTGGCGCTCCTCGGGGGGACCGTCCCTCGGGTGGCCGCAGTTATTCTGATCGTCCGTCTTCTGATCGTCCGCGTTCGGATCGACCATCTGATTCACGTGGTGGCGCTCCTCGGGGTGATCGTCCCTCGGGTGGCCGCAGTTATTCCGACCGCCCATCGTCGGATCGTCCGCGTTCGGATCGACCATCTGATTCCCGTGGTGGCGCTCCTCGTAGTGGTGGTGCCCCTCGTAGTGGTGGCGCTCCTCGTGGGGACCGTCCCTCGGGTGGCCGCAGTTATTCCGATCGGCCGTCTTCTGATCGGCCGCGTTCCGACCGCCCATCGTCTGATCGTCCGCGTTCGGATCGTCCGTCCGCTCCTCGCAGTTATTCCGATCGGCCGAATTCACCCGCAGAGAGATCTGGCACGTGGTCTGATCGACAGACTTCGGATCGCCCACGTACGGATCGTCCACGCACTGATCGCCCGAGCAGCGACCGGTCGAGTGCTCCTCGGGACCGCAGCGCACGCGGTGGCTCTGATCGTCCACGCTCATCGAGTCCGCGTGGCGAAGCGCCCTTGGAGCCGCGTTTCATTGGTGGCTCGCGCCGTACCGAAGCCCGTGATCCCAAGCTGCCCGACGACGTTTTGCCAACTGACCTAGACCGGGGAATTCGCAAGGAACTCGACTCACTGCCGATGGCGGCAGCCGAAGACGTAGCCCGTCACCTGGTGATGGCTGGCCGCGTCATGGACGATGATCCGCAGACTGCCTTGCTTCATGCGCGTGCGGCGCGTCGTCGCGCCGGCCGTGTTGCGGCAGTGCGAGAAGCCGTTGGTATTGCTGCATATTTGTGTGAAGAGTGGACAGAGGCCCTTTCGGAATTGCGTGCTGTGCGCCGTATGACCGGAACCAATGAGGTTGTCCCGATGCTCGCAGATTGCGAGCGCGCGCTGGGTCGACCTGAGCGTGCGCTGGACCTTCTGGCTGGTGTGACAGGAACGATTTCGAACGAGCTCGCGATCGAGTTGCTTCTCGTTCAAGCAGGTGCACGATCAGACCTAGGGCAGGACGCCGCAGCGTTGGCGCTTTTGCGCGGACCAGCGGAGAAGGCCAAGGGCAAGGGGTCTCATGTCGCTCGGTTGCGCTATGCGTACGCCGACATTCTTCTCGACAGTGGTGACACCGCAGGCGCCGCGGCCTGGTTTGCGCGGGCGCTTGATGCCGACGTGGATTCCGTGACGGATGCTTCCGAAAGAGTTGAAGATTTGCTCGGTGTCGTCTACGAGGATCTTGATGAAGGCGAAGAGGAAACCGACGAGTCGCTTGAGAGCGGCTCGACTAGCGAGTGACCCCAGCAGCGTCGCCACTGGTTGACCCTGGTCCATCGACCTTGTCGAGCCATCGGCTGATGCCTGCGACATTCGCGGCTGTGGATGCGAGTTCCTCAAACTTCAACACGACGTCTGCATCATCGTGAAATGCAGGTAGGCGTACCTGTGATTGCTCGATAACCATCGCAACGGCGTGATCAAGGTCGAAGTTGCGATCACGTGCTTCACGGACCATTTCCACCCACAGATGCAGCTCCTCGATAGAGCGGTCCAACGTGAGTGACACATCATCGACGGGCCCGTAATGGCTGAACAACAGGCGGGTTGGGAGAGCTGCGCGCATTCGCTCGATTGAAGCGATTGCTAAGTCAAGGTCGAAATCCGGTGGGGGAGTGGATGGGCGTACGTCTTGCGTTTCAGGCACGTAGATGCCAGCCGCGTCCCCTGTGTATAGATCTCCCGTGGCAGAGTCGACCAAGCCAATGTGATGCGAGGCGTGGCCTGGAGCGTGAAACGCTTCGAGAGAGCGCCCCGCACCAAGATCGATGTGCCCGATCTCGCCGAGGGCAACAATGCGTTCGGCGGGAGTGGGGAGTAGATCTCCAAAGAGACGATCCATCGCTGGTCCGAATACTCGACGAGCGCTCTGTACAAGTTTGGTGGGGTCGGCGAGGTGTCGCGCGCCCTTCTCGTGCACGACAACCTGACTGTTGGGGTACATCGCCGCGATGTCGCCGGCTCCGCCTGCATGATCAAGGTGAATGTGTGTCACGACAACCGTCGCAAGATCTGCTGCCTCAATTCCGAGGTGACTTAGGCACTCTTGGACTCGTGGTGCCGACTTAGCGGTGCCCGTCTCGATCAAACAGGGCCGGTCGCCCCGGATCAGATATCCCGCAGTGATGCCGGAGTAGCCACCCATGCGGGTGTCGATGGCGAAGACGTCTTGTCCGAGGTCGACTACGCCGTCCACAGGTCGTCCTCTTTTCGCTCGCTGTCCACAGGTCCCCTGCTGGGGGTTCCGCTTTCGCTGGTTACATCGCATCGTAGGTGAATGACGAAGCAGAGGAGCGCACATGTCCGTTCAATCCATCAATGAGGTGCGGCTAGTGGGCCGCGTCTCAGGCGTCGCACAGACCACGCTGCCCAGTGGTGACGAAATCGTGACTTTCCGGGTCGTGACCGATCGAGCAGCGAGTCATCGGGGGCCCTCCGGCCGTGTCAAGGTCGACACCCTCGACTGCGTGGTCTTCTCGGCGACTGCGCGGCGCAAGGTTCTAGCTCTGACGGACGGCGACTGGGTGGAGGCGGTTGGGGCGCTTCGACGCAGGTTCTGGCGCGGTGCCTCTGGGGCCTCGTCACGAACTGAGGTGGAAGTCCGTCGCGTGAGCAAAGCGCGCGCGTGATTGGTGCATGACACCATGATGCCGTGGATTCAGTCGAAGGTACTCCCATGGGCACCCCCTATGACTGGTTTCGGAGCGCTGAGGAACTCCTGGCCAGGGGAGATGCCGCCGCTGCAGCGGTTCTCCTCGAGCATGTGGTGCGCGAGGAGCCATCCGCGCGATCAGCACGGGAGTCTCTTGCGCGGGCCTACTTCGACTCAGGGCGCTATGGCCAAGCGCGTGAGGTTTTTCGCCTACTTGTCGAAGACGGTCCCGATGATGACTACGCGCACTATGGCTACGGGTTGGCGCTGTGGCGCGGGGGTGACTTTGTGACGTCCGAAGAGCACCTCGCGATGGCATGGGCCATGCGACCCGAACGCAAGGATTACGTCAATGCGTTGCGACAAGTGCGAGCCACCCTGAGAGCACGAGCGGAGGGTGCAGATGCCTAAATACTTCTCGGCAAGTCCAGCTCCGGTCGTTCATTTCGATGTTGCCCTCCTAGATCTCGATGGCGTGGTCTACATCGGAGAACACGCAGTTCCGCACGCGGTGGAGTCCCTTGCCGAGAGCCGTTCTCTTGGATTGGGGCTGGCGTACGTGACAAACAACGCTTCGCGCCCACCCAGCGTGGTTGCGGAACATCTGCGTGAGCTGGGCATTCCTGCAAGAGATGAGGATGTCGTCACATCGGCCCAGGCTGGTGCGCGCGTCATGGCGGGGCTGTTGCCGCAGGGGAGTCCAGTGTTGGCTGTGGGAGGGCTCGGAGTCGATGCGGCATTGGTCGAACGAGGCCTGGTGCCGGTGCGATCGCGTTCTCAGGGACCGATAGCCGTTATGCAGGGCTTCGGTAAGGAAACGGCGTGGACGCACTTGGCCGATGCTGCTTTCGTACTTGCGACTGGCGCGCCTTGGGTTGCGACCAACATGGACTTCACTATTCCCACCCCTGATGGCCATGCGCCCGGTAACGGCGCATTCGTCGGAGTGCTCGTCACTGTCACCGGACGCAGTCCCGATGCGATTGCCGGAAAACCGGAGCGACCTCTGGTCGACGAGTCCATTCTGCGTACCGGTGCCCAACGCCCGGTGATGGTGGGGGATCGCCTCGACACCGATATTGAGGCCGCTAGCCGGGCTGGGATCCCGTCGCTTCTCGTCCTCACCGGAGTCACCCACGCCGAGGACCTCCTGGCGGCTCCTCCGCAGCGGCGGCCAGACCTGCTCAGTGCTGATCTCCGGGGTCTGCTGCACGAGCACCCGGAGGTTCTGACCTCATCCGAGACGGCCGTGTGCCGTTCTGCTCGGGCCTATATTGACCGCGGTTCCCTGGTTCTGGAAGGTCCCGAGGAGACCCTGGCGGACGTCGAAGACCTGTGGCGTGTGGCAGCTGTGCTTTCTTGGTCATACTCCGTGGAGGTAGAAGCGGCAGTCACCCGCATGCGGACCTCCCTTTGGGCATTACTGTGAGAGTTACACATCAGGAGGGTGTTCATGCGTGAGGAACTGAAGCCGTATCTCGACATGGCCAATGGCTTGACCGAGATAACTCGGCAGCGGGCGACCGAGGTTGCCAAGGCATTGATTGCTCAGGGTATGGCGCTGAGTGCCAAGGGCGGGGTATCCGACAAAGATGTGCGCGATGTGGCCGACGAGGTTTTAAGCTCGGTCAAGGAAAACCGCGAGTTTCTCCTTGAGCTGGTTCGGACCGAGGTGCAGAAGGCAACGGGCGCGATGGGTTTCGTGCACACGGACGAACTCGACGCGCTGCGCCGCCATATCGAGCGGCTCGAGCGTCAGGTGACCACTGTCAAGGCGCAACTGGCTGAGTTTGCGACGGCGGCCGAGGCAGATGCGCCTAAGCCCAAGGCGAGCAAGAAGACTGAGTCCAAGAAGAAGACCGCGAAGGCGAGCGAGTGATGGCTGATCCTGACGCCCGCGTGGCTGCCGCGATCGCGCGACTTGATGAGTTGTCCGAACTCCCCGTCGTCGAGCATGTTGACATATATGCGGATGTACACGAGCGGCTTTCCGCAGCGCTGTCCGATGTGACCACGGACTGATTCGTGTCCCGGCGCCGCCTGGATGCAGAACTCGTACGCCGCAACCTCGTACGTTCGCGTGAGCAGGCTCGCATAGTGATTGAGGCTGGGCACGTGACTATCCGTGGAGCAGTCGCCATCAAACCCGCAACGATGGTGGACGCTGCAGAAGCAGTGGAGATCACCACCCCTGCCGTTGACGACTACGTTTCGCGCGGAGCGCACAAAATTATCGGGGCACTCGATGGACTAGGCGTGGTTGTCGCGGGTAGGAGAGCTCTAGACGCCGGGGCTTCGACGGGCGGTTTCACTCAGGTCCTGCTCGAGCGCGGCGCCGCGCATGTCATTGCCGTGGACGTTGGATATGGGCAACTCGCCTGGGTGTTACAGAGTGACCATCGAGTCACTGTTCTTGACCGAGTTAATGTGCGCGCTCTTGTTCCGGAACAACTCCAGTACCGCCCCGATCTCATTGTGGCGGATCTGAGTTTCATCTCCCTTGCCCTTGTTCTGCCGGCTCTGACGGCGTGTGCCGATCCGGCTGCAGACATTTTGGTCATGGTCAAACCGCAGTTTGAGGTGGGGCGCGAAATGGTCGGGAGCGGCGGGGTTGTGCGTGAACCGGCGCTGCGGCGCTCCGCAGTCCGTAGGATCAGCGACGTGGCGGCGACAATCGGATGGGGCACGGTGGGGTCCGTCGCGAGCCCGCTGCCGGGTCCGAGCGGCAATGTCGAGTATTTCCTGCATCTTCGTCACGGCTTCGAAGCCATTGCCGATGATGTTCTGGATCGTGTTATTGCGGAGGGACCGGCATGACCGTACGTTCAGTGTTGCTCGTGGCGCATGCAACGCGCCCGGAGGCGCAGGCAGTGGCTCGTGAGGTGGTTGCTGGTCTGGTGTCTGCCGGCATTGAGGTGCGCGCCACCGAGTCTGATGCCGCCGAGCTTCAGATCGATGAGTTGCATGCGGTGCCTGCAGATGAGCATGCGGCTGATGACACCGAGATTGTCGTCGTGCTCGGTGGTGATGGCACCATTTTGCGCGGCGCCGAGCGCGCACGATTCGCAGATGTGCCCCTATTAGGTGTCAATCTTGGCCGAGTCGGTTTTTTGGCTGAAGCTGAGCGTGACGAAGCCGCGCAACTGGTGACGGCGATTGTCGAACGTACGTGGACAGAAGAAACGCGCGTCGCTCTCGACGTGCGGTTGTTCCGCGACGGCCATGAGACTGCGCGGACGTGGGCACTCAATGAGATCAGTGTCGAGAAGCAATCTCGCGCGCGAATGATCGAGGTCCGTGTCGAGATCGATAATCGACCGTTATCTCGCTGGGGTTGTGATGGTGTCGTGTGTGCGACGCCCACTGGATCGACGGCTTATGCATTCTCCGCGGGAGGACCGGTCGTGTGGCCGGACGTTGAAGCGTTGCTGGTCGTGCCGCTGAGTGCTCACGCATTGTTCGCTCGACCGCTCGTTGTTGCCCCGACAAGTGTGATTGCGTTCGACCTGTCACCGGCATCAGACCCGGCGCTTGTCTGTGCCGATGGTCGTCGAACTTTGGAGATGGCCCCCGGTTCCCGCGTTGAGGTTCGTCGTCACGCGCAGCCAGTACGTCTTGCCCGACTGCATCTTGCGCCGTTCACCGATCGATTGGTTGCCAAATTCAATCTTTCGGTTGAGGGCTGGCGCGGAAGGACCGACCCCGAGTGATTGAAGAACTGCGCATCCGCGGAGTCGGAGTCATCGAAGAGGCGACGCTTCCGCTCGGACCCGGACTTACTGTCCTCACTGGAGAGACGGGCGCAGGTAAAACCATGGTTCTCAGCGGCATTGGCTTGCTGTTGGGTCGACGGGCAGATCCGGCTCTCGTGCGCACCGGCATGGACCGCGCTCTTGTCGAAGGAATCGTGTCGGTATCGCGTGAAGATCTCCTCGCAAAATGGGAGGACCTCGGTATCGAGGATGGGCAACTCATCATCGGGCGCTCGATCACGGCCGAAGGGCGTAGCCGAGCCTTTCTTGGTGGGCGTTCGGTGCCGGTAGCCACTCTGGCTGAAGTCACTGCAGAGTTAGTCGCAGTGCACGGGCAGTCCGATCAACAAAGACTGACTCAGCCGGCTCGGCAAAGTGATCTGCTCGACACTTTCGCTGGCACAGAGGTGCTTGCGCTGAGAGATGAATTCACTGTGGCCTACGATCGGTTGTCTGCGATTTGTCGCGAAATTGCTGACTTGCGAGCTGGTGGGCGCGAACGCGAACTTGAGATGGAGACTCTTGCGCGTGCACTAGCGGAGATAGATGCGGCACAGATCGTCGCTGGCGAAGAAAATGAACTTGATGTCAATCGCGCGAGGCTAGCCAATGTGAGTTCCTTGCGAGACGCGGTCGCTGAAGCGCAGGCGTGTCTCGGCGGCACCGACGCCGGTGATGGCGATGACGTGCTGGCAATGCTGGACACCGCAGCGAAGGCATTAGAGCGCGTGCGTGATTTGGATGCAACTACTGCTCCCATCGCCGAGCGGCTCCGGCAGGCCACTCGCGAAGTGATCGATATTCTTGGGGAGCTTGGACACTACGAGAGTGCACTTGATGGCGACCCCAATCTCTTGGCGGCCCTAGAAGAGCGCCGATCTGTGCTTCGCGGTCTCATGAAGCGGTATGGGGCGACTACCGAGGAGATTCTCGAGTGGGCTGAGTCCGCCCGCTCGCGAGTCACCGGGTGGTCGTCACTCGAGGACCGACTCCCGCAGCTTGAGGCAGACGCTGTCGGCGTCGTGCAGAAGATGCTGGGTGTGGGCCGCTCGCTCACCGCGGGGCGTCAAGAGGCTGCGCGGCGCCTCGAGCAACTGGTGTCGGCGGAGCTTGCCGGCCTCGCCATGGCGGGGGCGTCCATTGAGGTTCGGGTGGAGCCGCGGGCGGCCGACTCACCGAGTCCGCTACCGCGTGACCTGAGTGGCACCGGCTATGGGCGCGGGGGCTGCGATGCGGTGTCCATGTGGCTCACAGCGCATGCCGGAGCCCCGGCCAGACCATTGGGGGCTGGCGCATCAGGTGGTGAACTCTCGCGCATCATGCTCGCCCTCGAGGTTGCCATCGCCGGTTCGGAGCCGGCAGGCACGTTGGTGTTTGACGAAGTCGATGCCGGCGTCGGTGGTCGGGCCGCTGTGGAAGTGGGGCGTCGTCTGGCGCGATTGGCACGCACCACTCAGGTTCTCGTTGTCACGCATCTTCCGCAAGTCGCCGCATTCGCCGATAGGCACCTGGTTGTGGAGAAGGCCGCGACGGGGAAGGTGACAGCGACCACTGTGCGGGTTGTCGAAGGTGACGACCGCCGCCGCGAGATCGCTCGGATGCTCGCCGGGCTCGAAGACTCCGAAGCCGCCACGACCCACGCGGAGGAACTACTACAACTCGCTCGTGAGAGCGACACGCCCGAGACTCCGCGCAAGCGGGCTCAGCGGTCAACGCGACCCGCATGAAGTGTTAGGTTTGGACCCCGTGGAGCGGCAAACAACTAAGCATCTGTTCGTCACCGGAGGAGTGGTCTCCTCCCTGGGCAAGGGGCTCACGGCATCTAGTTTGGGCAACCTTCTTACAGCGCGTGGGCTGCGTGTGACGATGCAAAAACTTGACCCCTACCTAAATGTCGATCCCGGCACGATGAATCCCTTCCAGCACGGCGAGGTATTCGTCACCGACGACGGCGCGGAGACTGATCTCGACGTTGGTCACTACGAACGGTTCCTCGATACCGATCTTCATGGTTCCGCCAACGTGACCACCGGTCAGGTGTATTCGACCGTAATCGCCAAGGAACGCCGCGGGGAGTACCTAGGCGACACTGTGCAGGTCATCCCGCACATCACCAACGAGATCAAGAGCCGCGTACGTCGGATGGCTGGCCCCGACATCGATCTAGTGATCACCGAAGTGGGCGGCACCGTAGGCGATATCGAATCATTGCCATTCCTTGAGGCAGTACGGCAGGTGCGACATGAGGTTGGCCGCGAAAATGTGTTCTTCCTCCATGTTTCCTTGCTTCCATACATTGGTCCAGCGGGCGAGCTGAAGACCAAGCCCACTCAGCACTCAGTGGCAGCACTGCGCAGCATTGGTATCCAGCCCGATGCAATTGTTTTGCGCGCAGACCGACCAGTACCCGCATCGATCAAGCGCAAGATCTCGCTCATGTGTGACGTCGACGAAGAAGCGGTGGTTGCCGCCGTTGACGCTCCGAGCATCTATGACATTCCGCGAGTGCTGCATGCCGAGGGTCTTGACGCCTATGTTGTCCGACGTCTTGGATTGCCGTTCCGCGACGTCAAGTGGGCGCGTTGGGATGACCTCCTGCGTCGCGTGCATTCTCCTGCGCATGAGATCTCCGTCGCGCTCGTGGGTAAGTACATCGATTTACCAGACGCCTACTTGTCTGTGACCGAGGCACTGCGCGCGGGCGGTTTCCATAACGATTGCCGAGTCAACCTGAAGTGGGTCTCGAGCGACGACTGCGCTACTCCCGAAGGTGCCTCTGCTCAGCTAAGCGGCGTCGACGCAATCTGTGTTCCCGGTGGATTCGGAGTGCGCGGCATCGAAGGCAAACTTGGCGCTCTCACGTTCGCACGTGAGCAGGGCATTCCCACGCTGGGCCTTTGCCTTGGCTTGCAGTGCATGGTTATCGAGTATTCGCGATCTATCGCGGGGCTCGAAGGCGCTAATTCGCTGGAGTTCGATGAGACGACGCAGCATCCCGTCGTTGCAACAATGGCCGATCAGCGCGATGTTGTTGCCGGTGATCGCGACATGGGTGGCACGATGCGCTTAGGTCTTTACCCCGCGAAACTCGCCGAGGGATCCCAGGTGGCCCTTGCTTATGGGGAGCCGTACATCGACGAACGTCATCGTCACCGCTACGAAGTGAACAACGCCTACCGGGTACAACTCGAAGAGGCCGGTCTTCGTTTTTCGGGCACTTCACCGGATGGGCGCCTTGTCGAGTTTGTTGAGCTCCCTGCTGAGGTGCATCCCTTCTACGTCGGCACTCAGGCGCATCCGGAGTTCCGGTCGCGTCCGACGCGCGCACATCCGCTTTTCGCTGCGCTCGTGGGCGCCGCTCTCGGTCGCCGCGGTGTACAGCAGGCGTTGGAGAGCACTGAGGCGTGAACCCTGTTGAGGATGTGCACGCGTCTCAACCGGTAAGTGCATCTAAAACTCAGTTCGTGGGGCACATCTGGTCTGTGCGCACTGACACTGTGCATTTCGGTGATGTCGAAGTGCAGCGCGATGTTATTGAGCACCCCGGAGCTGTTGCCATCGCGGCGATTGATGATCGGGACCGGATACTCCTTATCTGCCAATACCGGCACCCGGTAGGCGCGAAGTTGTGGGAGTTGCCGGCCGGATTGCTCGATGTTGCTGGGGAGCACCCTGCGGACACCGCCCGACGTGAATTGGCAGAGGAAACCGGTCTACGTGCCGACGAGTGGCAGGTGCTGCTCGATCTGTTCAACTCCCCGGGGGGTTCGAGCGAAGGACTGCGTATCTTCCTCGCCCGCGGGATAAGTGAGCTTCCTGAGGGGCGTTGGCACACCGGTGAGGCTGAGGAGATGGACCTGCCTCAGCAGTGGGTCGACCTTGACGCAGCTCGCGACTTGGTGCTGGCGGGCCGTATTCACAATGGGACGACCGTGGCGGGAATCTTCGCCGCCCACGCAGCGCGGGATCACAACTGGACAACGGTGCGGCCCGCTGACGATTCGTGGGAGTGGCGGCCACCTTCGCGCAGTAGTGTCTGAGGTGGAGGCGCCATGAGAATCGGAATCCCGGCAGAGATCAAGGACAACGAGTTCCGCGTCGCCATCACACCCGCGGGAGTCTTCGAGTTGGTTAGGCACGGACATGAGGTCGCCATCGAGTCTGGAGCCGGTGTTGGCTCATCGATTTCGGATGCGGAATTTATGATCGCAGGTGCCACGATGCTGGACGGTCCAGACGCAGTCTGGGAATTCGGCGACATGATCTTGAAGGTTAAGGAACCAATTTCGGTTGAATACCCTCGCATGCGTGCTGGCCAAGTCCTCTTCACCTATCTGCACCTGGCTGCTTCACGTGCTTGCACGGATGCGCTGTTGGAGCGCGAGGTTACTGCAATCGCCTACGAAACTGTCGAGTTGCCGGACCACTCGCTCCCGCTTCTTGCCCCAATGTCTGAAGTCGCCGGACGCATGGCGCCGCAAGTGGGTGCCTTCGCGTTGCAGCGCGCCTCAGGTGGACGCGGCGTCTTGATGGGCGGTGTCTCAGGTGTGCACGCCGCAAAGGTTGTGGTGATCGGCGCCGGCGTTGCTGGCCAGAATGCAACGGCCATCGCATTGGGTATGCAGGCTGAGGTGATGTTACTGGATAACAACATCGGGCGGTTGCGTCAAATGGATGCGATCTACCAAGGTCACGTTCAAACAATCGCATCCAATGCCTTCCAGATTGAGCATGCTGTTCTTGATGCTGACCTTGTGATCGGTGCCGTCCTTGTGCCGGGGGCGAAGGCACCCAAACTCGTGTCCAATGACCTTGTGTCACGGATGAAGTCAGGCAGTGTGCTTGTCGACATCGCGATTGATCAGGGTGGATGCTTTGCGGACTCGCGGCCGACTACGCATTCGGATCCGACCTACCGTGTGCACGATTCGTTGTTTTATTGTGTGGCAAACATGCCCGGGGCAGTGCCGTACACGTCGACGTACGCTCTCACCAATGTCACGTTGCCCTATGCACTTGCAATGGCAGACCACGGCTGGCGAGAAGCACTTCGTCGCGATCAGGCTCTGGCCTTGGGTCTCAATACGCATGCAGGACACATCACCTACGCGGCGGTTGCCGATGCGTTCGGGTTGCCGTGTACGCCCACCGCAGAGGTGCTGGTCTGACCTCGTTGGAGCGCGCCACGCGCGCTTACCTCAACCATGTTGCCGTAGAGCGGGGACTCTCGCAGAACACGTGTCTCGCATACGAGCGAGATCTCAGGCGTTATCTCGAGTGGTCGGCGGCTCGTAGAGTCGTCGATCTGGATGCGGTAACCGACGCTCACGTTGCGGACTATGTCGCGGCGTTGCGGGTGGGTGATGAGCACTACGCACCGCAAACGGCCAGTTCGGTGTCTCGGGGCTTGATTTCGGTACGGGGCCTGCACAAGTTTGCAGTGGCGGAGGGCATGTGTGCCGACAACCCAGCAGCGGCAGTGGCGCCACCGAGGGCCCCAGACCGGCTCCCTAAGGCCCTGCCATATTCCGACGTGGAGCGCCTCTTGCAATCGGGTGGCCCAGAAGACGCCCCTGAGGGCCTACGCAATCGGGCTCTCTTGGAGATCTTGTACGGCACTGGCGCTCGAGTCTCTGAGGCAGTCGGCCTGGACGTGGACGACCTCGATGTGGGTGAACGGGTGGTCCTGCTGAAGGGGAAGGGTGGCAAAGAGCGTCTGGTGCCCCTCGGTGGATATGCAGCAAGCGCGGTAGAGGCCTATCTCGTGCGGGCCCGTCCGGTTCTGGCACTACGAGGCAAGGGGACGCCACGGCTGCTCCTGAACGCCCGTGGGGCCCCATTGAGCCGCCAGAGCGCCTGGGCCGTGCTCCAGGAGGCCGCCTCCACTGCAGGGCTCGAAGCCTCGCCGCACACTCTGCGGCATTCCTTCGCCACTCACCTACTGGAGGGCGGGGCGGACATTCGCGTGGTTCAGGAGCTCCTTGGCCACGCCTCGGTGACTACCACCCAGATCTATACAAGGATCACTGTGGATTCTCTACGAGAGGTCTACGCTGCATCGCATCCCCGGTCAATGGTCTGAGGGGTTGCCGGCGTCTGGGAGGATGTCCGGGCTGGTAGTTGGCTGATAGGGAGGTGGCGGTGGCTAAGGACGAGATCGTCGTCGGCTCAGTAGCCAAAGGGATAGGCCCAACGGGTCGACCCATGCCTACTTTCCCCATGCCTGGAGTGCTGAAGAAGCACGGACCAGCACAGGTCGTGTCGATGGTCAATCAAAAGGGCGGGGTCGGCAAGACCACGTCCACCGTGAGCCTGGGTGCGGCGTTGGCTGAATACGGACGCCGTGTGCTCCTCGTTGACTTCGATCCGCAGGGAGCTTTGAGCGTCGCACTCGGCGTACCCGCACACGAACTCGATTTGTCGATCTATAACTTGCTGGTGGATCCCAATGTTTTGATCCGCGACGTCATTACCCCTACTGGAGTGCCAGGACTTGACTTGGTGCCCAGCAATATCGACTTGGCCGCTGCCGAAGTGCAGCTCGTTAATGAAGTGGCCCGCGAGATGGCGCTTGCACGCACTCTCGCACCGGTCATTGACGACTACGACTACGTGCTGATCGACTGCCAGCCTTCGTTGGGCCTGTTGACCGTTAACTCCCTAGCCGCGTCACACGGTGTGATAATTCCGCTGGAGTGTGAATTCTTTGCTATGCGTGGTGTTGCGCTCCTGATGGACACCGTCGAGAAGGTGCAGCAGCGCATTAATCCGCGGCTGGAGGTCATTGGCATTCTGCCGACCATGTATGACGCTCGCACTCTGCATAGTCGCGAGGTTCTTCAGCGGGTAGTCGACAAATTTGGTGATCACGTTTTCCACACGGTCATCGGCCGCACCATTAAGTTCCCAGATGCGAGCGTGGCGGGGGAGCCCATCACCGTCTTCGCGTCTGGCAGCACGGGCGCCGATGCCTACCGGCAGTTGGCCCGCGAGGTCTTGGCCCGCTGATATGTCTGATGTTGTGGAGGCCGTCGATACCGAGGCCGAGCTAGTTACTCATGTGAGCCCTCGCTTCGAGGTTCACCTAGACGAGTTCGAGGGCCCCTTCGACTTACTCCTGAGCCTGATTGCGAAGCATCGTCTTGAGGTCACCAGTCTCGCCTTGCATGAAGTCACTGACGACTTCATTGCGCACATTCGTGGCCAGGGTTCCACGTGGGATCTTAATGAGGCAACGGAATTTCTCGTTGTCGCAGCGACATTGCTTGATCTGAAGGCAGCGCGACTTCTTCCCAGCGGCGAGGTCGAGGACGAAGAGGACATCGCCCTACTCGAGGCTCGCGATCTGCTCTTTGCTCGACTGCTGCAGTACCGCGCGTACAAGCAGATTGCCAGTATTTTCGCATCGCAATTCAGCGCGGCCGCGAAGCGCATACCTCGCACAGTGGGCCTCGATGCTGATCAGGCAGCACTTCTCCCCGAGGTGCTGCTCGGACTTGGGCCAGCAGAGTTCGCGTTGCTTGCCCAACGCGTAATGGCACCCAAAGAATTGCCGCAGGTAGGCCTGACGCACCTGCATGCACCAAGGGTGAGCGTGCGTGAACAGGCCGCGATTCTCGTGGAGCGACTACGTCGTCAACGTGTGATGACCTTCCGCGCAATGATTACTGACGCAGATACAACCCTTGTTGTGGTGGCTAGGTTCCTCGCCCTGCTTGAGCTCTTCCGAGAAGGAGTTGTGTCCTTTGAGCAGGCCCGTGCCTTGGGAGAACTCACCGTGCGTTGGACTGGGTCGGACGCAGGCGAGGTCGAGGTAGATGACGAGTTTGATGAAGCAGTATCAGAAACTGAGCAGGAGGAACAGGCATGAGTTCTGAGGAGACCGTAGAGGTTGAGTTGATTCCCGAGGAGCTTGGCGCCCCCGACCTCACTTCTGCGCTGGAGGCGCTTCTTCTGGTGGCGGATGAGCCGATGCCGATCATCACGCTGGCCCAGATTGTGCGCCGTCCTGTCGTTGAAGTCGAGGAGTGCGTGCGCGGGTTGGCGTCTGAATACACCGAGCAGGGTCGCGGCTTTGATTTGCGCGAAGTCGCTGGCGGCTGGCGCTTCTACACGCGCGATTCGTGCTCTGGAGTTATCGAACGTTGGGTGCTCGATGGTCAACAGGCCCGTCTCACGCAAGCAGCTCTAGAGACCCTTGCGGTGGTTGCTTACCGTCAGCCCGTGACGCGCGCTCGCATCAGTGCCGTACGAGGCGTCAACGTTGATGGTGTGCTCAAGACTCTGGTTGCTCGTGGGCTAGTGCTCGAAGCGGGCTCGGAGCACGAGTCTGGTGCGCATCTTTACCGAACAACTTCTTACTTCCTCGAACGTCTCGGCATCGCCTCACTAGAGGAGCTTCCAGATCTTGCTGTACATCTCCCCGATTTTTCGGAACTTGAAGAAATGGTCGAATCTTCGCGTGTTGACAGTCCCGGTGAGCCGGTTCAATCGTGACGAATGAGGCAGAGGCCGGCATCCGTTTGCAGAAGGTGCTCGCTCAGGCAGGAGTGGGTAGTCGTCGTGCCTGCGAGCAACTCATCGAAGAAGGCCGGGTGAGTGTCAACGGCAAGGCCGTGCGCGAGCAGGGCATGCGCGTGGATCCCAATCGGGACGCGATCCACGTTGATGGCACTCGAGTCCCGACTGCAGAAGAGACGCTGGTGCTTGCGGTCAATAAGCCCATTGGCATGGTGTCGACGATGAGTGACGATCGCGGCCGGCCATGTGTGGGTGACCTCGTCTTTGATCGACCCGAGAGGCTTTTCCATGTGGGTCGTTTGGATGTGGACACAGAGGGTTTGATCCTGCTTACCAATGATGGTGATCTCGCCCAGCATCTTGCTCACCCTTCACATGGTGTGCCGAAGACCTACGTCGCGACACTCCTGGGCATTGTGCCGCGCGATCTTGGCCGACGCATGAAGGCTGGCCTTGAACTCGAGGACGGCATGGCCCGCGTCGATGAATTTAGGTTGGTTTCTTCGACCCCGGGGCGAGCGATGATCGAGGTGACTTTGCACGAGGGTCGCAAGCACATCGTGCGCCGTCTCTTTGCAGAGGCCGGACATCCGGTCGAGTCGCTGGTGCGTGTACGCATAGGGCCCATCATGCTTGGCCAGATGCGGCCAGGCACCGTACGCACGTTGCATGGGCCCGAACTCGGATCGCTGTACTCCTCAGTCGGGCTGTAACCGATCCACTAGATTTACCTGCTTAAGGAGGCGAGTATGGCTGTCAGAGGGGTTCGCGGAGCGACGTGTCTCGCGCACGACGAGCGAGACGAAATGTCTGCCGCTGTCGTCGAACTCCTGCTTGCCATGCTTGAGCGCAATGCGCTGACCGAAGCCGACCTCATTAGCGTCCTATTCACCGCTACACCGGATCTCACCTGCATGTTCCCGGCTGCCGCTGCGCGGGAAGCCGGTCTCGCAGACGTGCCCTTGATCTGTGCCACTGAGATCGATGTGGATGGTGCATTGCCTCGGACCGTCCGAATTCTTATGCATGTCGAGACGAGTCTGGCAAGAGCTGACGTGACTCATGTGTACCTTCGTGGCGCGGAAGTTCTCCGCCAAGACCTGCAGCGGTGAGACGGGTGGCGCAGTCCATCCTCATCATTGGCTCTGGCCTAATTGGCACGAGCATCGGTATGGCTATGTCTCGAGCAGGCGCGAAGGTCTACCTCGTCGATAGAGATCCAGCTGTGGCTGCAAGGGCCGAGCAACTCGGTGGCGGTCATGCAGCCCTACCCTCGAATGATCCCGATGTCGTCATCGTGGCTGTGCCGCCTCGTGACGTCGCCGATGTCGCAGCAGCGGCGCTGCGTGACTGGCCCTCATCGACTGTTACGGATGTCTGCTCTGTGAAGGGCGTTCCGATGCGCGCGTTGTCGGCCACTGGTGCGGACATGACGCGTTGGGTGGGCGGTCATCCGATGGCCGGGCGTGAGGTCACCGGACCTGAAGGTGCTCGTCGTGAACTCTTCAATGATCGTGTCTGGGTAGTTGCACCGAGTGACTCGGCGAGTGCGGAGCGCATTGCGGCGGTGACACACATTGCGGTGACGTGTGGTGCCACTCCCGTGCAGATGTCGGCCGATGATCATGACCGTGCGGTTGCCCTGACCTCGCATGTGCCACAGGTGTTGTCCTCGGTACTCGCAGGCAGAGTAGGCGCCGCAAGTGCTGATCATGTGCAGGTGTCGGGTCAGGGCCTGCGCGATATGACGCGCATTGCAGCATCGGACCCCGAGTTGTGGACGGAGATTCTGTCTGCGAACCCAGGGCCCGTACGTCAGGTGCTCGAGGGTCTCATCATCGATCTTGAGCGGGTGCGCGACGCTCTTGCGGCTGATGCGCCAGACGCCCTGCGCGACATGCTGGAGCGCGGCAACGAGGGCCGCGCGGCGATCCCCGGCAAGCACGGTGGCGAGTCGACCGAATACGACATCGTGCCGGTGCTGATTGCGGATGAGCCTGGTGCCTTGAGCGAGGTATTTGTCGCTGCAGGTGGTGCAGGATTCAACCTTGAGGACGTGCGCATCGACCACGTGCTAGGTCGCCCCAGCGGACTCGTGGAAGTCTCCGTGCGCGTGGGTCTTGGTGACGACCTTGCTGCAGCACTGCGTGAGCGTGGGTTTGATGTCCGCTACTGAGATCGTTGTGGCCATCGATGGTCCGGCGGGTTCGGGTAAGTCCAGTGTGTCTAAGGCGATTGCGGCGCAATTTGATTATGCGTACGTCGACACTGGTGCGACGTACCGCGCCATGTCCTGGTGGGTGCTGGCTGAGGGAATCGACCCGAAGGACGTCGAGACCGTGGCTGCACGTTGTGAGGAGCCGAGGATTGACCTCGCTACAGACCCCGCGGCGCTAGGCGTGCGGGTAGATGGTGTCGATGTGTCGCGCGCAATCCGTGAAGCCGACGTGACTGGTGCGGTGAGTCACGTGAGTGCAGTGCCTCAGGTGCGCGCCCGGATGGTTCAGATGCAGCGCGACATCGTCGCGCGTGCGGCCGCTCAGGGGCGTGGCTCGGTGGTGGAAGGTCGCGATATTGCCTCTGTTGTTTTTCCGAATGCGTCGGTGAAGGTGTTCTTGACTGCCGACACCGAAATTCGTGCTCAGCGTCGGGCTCTAGAGGACCAAGAGCGGGTCGGGGGATCCCCGGTGGACGTACGCAGCACCGTGGCCGGGCTCGAACAGCGAGACGCGTTGGACTCTGGTCGAGCGGTCTCGCCCCTCACGAGGTTGGCCGATGCCGTCCATATTGATGCGACTCATCTCACGCTCGCGGAGGTAGTGGCTCTGGTGGCCGATCTGGTGGTCAACGCGGGCTCAATCATGCGGGAGGATGGACCCCATGGTTGACGAAGAGTGGGTAGATATTGATGAGGCCTACGCGGCAGCTCTTGAGGAGTTTGGCGATCTTGAGGCCCAGATCGAGGAGCTCAGTGTCGATTCGGCCACTCTGCCGGTCGTGGCGATCATCGGTCGCCCCAACGTAGGCAAGTCGACGCTGGTCAATCGCATCATCGGTCGCCGTGAAGCAGTCGTACAAGATCTGCCCGGTGTCACCCGTGACCGGGTGTCCTATGACGCGCACTGGAACGGCCGACGTTTTTGTCTCGTAGACACCGGCGGCTGGATGAAGGATGCGCGCGGGATGTCTGCACAGGTCGCGGCCCAGGCTGAGCGCGCGATGGCCGAAGCAGATGTGGTCGTGTTCGTCATTGACTCCACTGTGGGCGCCCTTGATGCAGACGAAGCGATCGTCCGTTTGCTGCGCAAGTCCGGTCGCCCGGTCGTTTTGGTGGCAAACAAGGTCGACGACGCGCGTGGCGAGGCCGATGCTGCCGCACTATGGTCGTTGGGTCTTGGCGAGCCATACATGGTGTCGTCCATTCACGGTCGTGGCAGCGGTGATCTGCTTGATGCAATTGTCAATGCGCTGCCGGAACATGGCGAAGGACGTTCACGCGAAGGCGGACCTCGCCGGGTCGCGCTGCTCGGCAAGCCCAATGTCGGTAAGTCGTCTTTGCTTAACCGGCTGGCACGCAGTCAGCGAGTGGTGGTTGATTCGGTTGCGGGCACCACGGTTGATCCCGTCGACGAACTCATCGTGCTCGGCGAGCGTGAGTGGTGGTTTATCGACACCGCAGGCATTCGCCGGCGGGTGAAGGAAGCCAGCGGGCATGAATACTTTGCGTCACTGCGTACCCAGGCTGCACTTGATCGGGCTGAAGTTGCTGTTGTACTCATTGATGCGTCTGAGCCACTGAGCGAACAGGACACCCGCATCATCTCGATGGTCGAGGAGTCTGGCCGCTCACTCGTGCTGGCGTACAACAAGTGGGATCTCATGGACGAGGAGCGGCAGCGCTACCTCGAGCGAGAGATCGAACGAGACCTAGTGCAGGTGCCGTGGGCACCCCGAGTCAATGTCTCGGCCAAGACTGGACGTCATGTCGACAAACTTGTGTCTGCTCTGGACACCGCGCTCAATGGATGGGAGACGCGCATCCCGACCTCGCGTCTGAATTCGTTCATCAATGAGGTAGCCGCGGGCAATCCGCACCCGATCAGAGGCGGCAAACAACCTCGCATTCTCTTCTGCACTCAAGTGTCGGTGGGGCCGCCGACGTTCGTGCTGTTCACCAACGGATTCCTTGAGGCAGGCTATCGCCGGTTCCTCGAGCGTCGACTCCGTGAAGAGTTTGGTTTCGTGGGCAGCCCGATCAGGCTCAA
>CAFBMR010000023.1_pt1 | contig 19626 bp, 16 predicted proteins | sample 7269021 | NCBI WGS metagenome assembly CAFBMR01 (sample SAMEA6814071, study PRJEB35770) | uncultured Actinomycetes bacterium | biome: Freshwater; feature: Freshwater reservoir; material: water | place: Czech Republic | collected 2017-05-23 | depth 30m m
ACGCGGAAGGCTTCGACTCGTGCTTGGCGGGTATGACCGGCCACAACTTCGCGCGTGCTGCTGATATTCCACACGACGTACCGGTGACAATTGCCTTCGGCGACAACGACCGCATTCTGCCCGCTCCACGATTCCAGGTGCGCGACTACGCGCCAGATCATGCGCGTTGGGAAGTTCTTTGGCGATGCGGTCACGCGCCGATGTGGGATGTTCCGCCACTCACGATCCAGCTCATTCGCGAAACTGCAGCACGCGCGAGGACCCCGTGAGCATTCGCGTCTACTCCGGCCTGCACTCATCTGGTCGACCTGCAGCCACTAAGGGCATGTGGATTCCGTGGACATTCGCTGGCCTCACGGTGCTCGGACAGATTCTTTGGGTACTCACCACGGGCAACCTTCGGACAACCCTCACGATCACGACAGTCGTAACATTCGCTCTATCCAGCGCATCACATGCATTCATCACTCGCGGCACTATCTGGACCTCCGGCTACCTCATCATCTCCCTCGGTGTCGGGCTCGCCGTTGAGGCCGTAGGCACGGCGACGAGCATTCCGTTCGGGCCCTACTCCTACAGCGACCTTCTCGGCGCGAAAGTCTTTGGCGTCCCTTGGGTGATCCCCCTGGCCTGGGCGATGATGGCCTACCCGTGCCTGCTTCTGGCCCGACGCCTGAGCTCCTCGCGTATCTGGGTGCCAATCATCGGCGCCTGGACTCTGGCCAGTTGGGATCTATTCCTGGACCCGCAAATGGTCGGTCAGGGCTACTGGACGTGGACCACGAGCATCCCGAGCCTGCCTGGAATCCCCGGGATCCCGTTCACCAACTACTTGGGCTGGCTCATCGTGGCCGTCATCATGATGGCCCTGCTCGATCTCTTGCCTCGTGCACGGGCAAGCGTCAAGGTCCCGGCATTGCTGCTCATGTGGACATACGCCTCTAGCGTCTTGGCCAACGCGGTCTTCTTTGGCCGCCCTTGGGTGGCCTTGTGGGGCGGAATTGCGATGGGTATCACTGTGCTCCCATGGGCGTACCGGCTATGGTTTGGTCGCCCATGAAGATTTCCCGTCGCAGACTCGGTCGCGCGCTCGCAGGTGCTGGCGCCGTGACCTCTGCTGCCATCACTGCGCACACCGCCTACAACGTGCGCAAGGTGCAAAAACCGGTCGAGAGCGACGTTGTCATCTCAGAACGCGTCTCTATTTTGTTGCCAGCGCGCAATGAGGCCGCACGCATCGCACCGACAGTCGAATCGCTACTTGCCCAGAAGGGCATCGCCGAGTTAGAGATCCTCATTCTTGACGACGGGTCCACAGACGGCACGGCCGAAGTCATCAGAGAGACGTGTTTCGGCGATCCGCGCGTGAAGATCATCGATGGTGGAGGCGACGATCTTCCTGATGGCTGGCTCGGCAAGACTTGGGCCTGCCATCGACTCTCCCTTGAGGCCACCGGCGATGTGTTGGTTTTCGTCGACGCTGACGTCGTGCTTCGCCCCGGCGCGGCGGCGTCAGCTATCGAGATGATGCGTGAGCGCGGACTCGACATAATCTCCCCCTACCCGACCCAAATCGCCATCACTCCAGCTGAGCGCATCACTCAACCACTGGTCAATTGGTCGTGGATGGCTTTGATACCGATCGGACCGGCAGAAAACTCTCCTTTCGCATCGCTTTCTGCCGCGGTGGGCCAGTTCATCGTCGTTGACGCGGGCGCGTACCACGCCATCGGTGGACACAGTTCCGTCGCCAACGACGTTGTTGATGATGTCGGCATCATGCGCGCCTTCAAGAAGCATGGTTTCCGTGGTCTTCCCGTAAATGGTTCCCACCTCGCGCAGTGCCGCATGTACACGAGCTCGGCCGAGGTTATTGAGGGCTACACCAAAAATGTGGGTGCCGTCTTCGGCTCGGCAGCCGGCATCGCGGCCATACTCGGCGTGATGGCGGTCGGCTTTGTACTCCCACCCGTTTTTGCAGTCGTGGCCAAGGATCGCCGCACCCGAGCGTGGGGCGCCTTGGGTTACGCCAGCAGCGTCACCGGCCGCTGGATCGTTGCACGCAAAACGGGCGAGCGGGTTTGGCCTGACTCGCTGACTCAGCCATTGTCCATCGCCGCCTTTGGTTCGCTCGCGATTGAGTCATACCGCCGTCGCCGCAAGGGCACTGCGACGTGGCGCGGACGCACCCTCCCGCGATAACAACCCCACTCGTAGGCTGCTTCCATGGCGCGCATCGTGGTGATCGGCGCAGGCATGGGAGGTCTGGCGAGTGCGGCACGGCTGAGAGTGAAAGGCCACTCGGTCACCGTCGTCGAACAGTCCCAGACGTATGGTGGCAAACTCGGCGTTCTGGCCCGTGACGGATTCGTCTTTGATACCGGCCCAAGTCTCTTCACCCTTCCTGCTGTCTACCGCCATTTATTCAACATCACAGGCAGCCCGCTAGAAGAGTCGGTCGATATCGTGCCGCTGGATACCGCATTCGGTTATCACTTTGCAGACGGCTCACGGATCCAGATGCCTGGCGTCGACCCGGCCCGTTGCGCAACTGCTATTGGCGACGGTCTCGGCGGGCAGACAGGCGCCGACTGGCTACGCCTGATGGCACGGGCAAGCGAAGTGTGGCGGATCACACGCCGACCGTTCCTCGAGTCGCCCCTCACCGGTGTTGGAGATTTGCTCAGTCTGGCTCGCAATCGCCACGACATTCGCGCAGTCGCGCCGTTCACCTCGCTGCGCAAGATCGGCGGGCAGTACCTAAGCGACCCACGTGCTCGCATGTTGCTCGATCGTTATGCGACATACACCGGCTCTGATCCTCGCCGCGCGCCCGCGGCCCTCGTAACGGTGCCGTATGTCGAGCAAGAGTTCGGTGCTTGGCATCTCAAGGGTGGATTGCGCACACTCGGCACCGCACTCGAACAACGTTGCCGCGACCGTGGCGTGGAGTTCCGCTATGCGACTGATGTACACGAAGTAGTTCTACGCGGCGGACGCGTTGCTGGTGTAGACACCAGCCATGGAGTCCTCGAGAGCGATCTGGTGGTGGCGAACGCCGACGCGACCCACCTCTACCGCGACCTAGTCCACGACCCGCGCGCCACACGAGCACTAAAGAAGTTACGAAAGGCGACTCCAAGCCTTTCAGGCTTTGTAATGCTCATTGCAGCGCGTGGCACGACGCCCGGAATTCGTCACCACAATGTGTGGTTTCCATCGAACTACGACGCCGAATTCGATTCAATTTTCGGACGTGACGCGCGACCGGTCGAGGATCCGACGATCTATGCGTGCGTCCCTAACGACGATGCGATGCGCCCGAATTCGGATAGCGAATCGTGGTTCATCCTTATCAATGCTCCGCGCCAAGGCGAGGGCGACGGTTGCTATGACTGGACAGTGCCCGGCCGACGCGAGGCGTACGCCGATCATGTCCTCGCAGTCTTAGCGCAACGAGGGGTCGATTTGCGTCAGCGCATGCTGTGGCGTGAGATCCGAACTCCGGCCGATCTGGCCCTCGACACACGCGCGCCGGGCGGGTCCATCTACGGCAGCAGCAGCAATGGAGCCCGAGCCGCCTTCCTGCGCCCCACTAACGCCTCACCCATTCCCGGTCTCTACCTCGCGGGAGGCTCTGCACATCCTGGGGGTGGTCTACCCCTAGTAGGCATGAGTTCAGACATAGTCTCGACGCTTATCGGCTCTGCGTAGTTCCACCAGGAGCAAAATGGCAGGTATTCCTGCCTGCACATAGGCTAAACCCATGTCCGTTGCGTCCCCTCTCGATGTCGAGGACCTCCGCCAACGCGTCAGTATCGCGGTCGAAGGTTTCCTCGTTCGTCAGCGCGACTACCTCGACAACATAAGTTCTGAGGTCCTCCCCATGCATGGGGCTGTCTCGGATCTCCTCGCTGGTGGCAAGCGCCTTCGTCCAGCATTTTGCTACTGGGGCTGGCGCGGAGCCGGTGGCGCCAATTCTCCCGAGGCACTCACCGCTGCGGCGGCGCTGGAATTCCTGCAAGCATGTGCACTGATCCACGATGACGTCATGGACGGGTCCGACACTCGGCGCGGACTGCCCTCCGCACATCGACGCTTCGCCTCACTTCATCGCGGCTCCGAGTGGCTCGGGTCACCGGAGAGTTTCGGCATCGGAGCAGCGATACTCGTCGGGGACCTGTGCCTGTCGTGGGCTGACGAAATGCTCATGGAGTGCGGACTGCCGTACGACGCAATCCGTCGCGGTAAGGCCATCTACGACGAGATGCGCACCGAACTCATGGCAGGTCAGTATCTCGACTTGCTCGAACAGGCCCACGGCGGTGGCTCACGCGAAAGGTCGATGCTCGTTGTGCGCTACAAGTCTGCGAAATACACCATCGAACGTCCACTTCATCTCGGTGCAGCTCTTGCTGGTGCTCCCCAGTCGTATCTGAATGGCCTCAGCGACTATGGGCTTCCGCTGGGTGAGGCCTTCCAGTTACGCGATGACATCCTCGGCGTGTTCGGCGACCCAAAAGAAACGGGCAAACCAGCTGGGGACGACCTGCGCGAAGGTAAGCGCACGGTCCTGATCGCAACCGCCACTGAACACGCAACACCAGAGCAGAGTGAGCAGTTGCGCCGAGGATTGGGTGATCCGGGGCTCGACCTTGACGGAGTGGCACGCATACGTGAGGTCATCGTGGAGACAGGTGCCCTACAGACGACTGAATCACTCATCGAGCAGCTGCTTGAACGTTCGCTAGAAGCACTTAACGCAATGAACATTGATGCCGCCGCACGTGAAGTGCTAACCGGGCTCGCCTACGCGGCGACCAGACGGAGTATGTGACATGGGACTTCTCCCCCGACGCTCGTTACGCACTGTGAAGGGCGCCACAGATTCGGTCGTGATCGTTGGCGCCGGACTTGCCGGGCTCTCTGCCGCAATGCGACTCGCCGGTGCCGGGCGAAAAGTCACCATCGTGGAACGCGAAGCGATTCCGGGCGGGCGAGCCGGACGTCTCGACATGCAGACGGCCGATGGCGTCTACCGATTCGATACCGGGCCGACCGTACTCACGATGCCTGACCTCATCGCGGACGCGTTTGATTGCTTGGGCGAGAACATGAGCGACTGGCTACAACTCATGCCAGTGAGTCCGTTGTATCGCGCCTACTACCCCGACGGTTCTCGGCTCGACGTACACGCAGACGTAGATGAGATGGCACAGGAGATCACCGAGGTCATCGGCGCCCAGGAAGCGGCGGGCTACCGACGCTATGTCGAATTCGTGTCACAACTCTATAAGCACGAGATGAAGGACTTCATCGACCGCAATATCGATTCACCGTTCGATCTGCTCACGCCTGACCTTGCCAAACTCGTCGCAATCGGCGGATTCCGCAAGCTTGCGCCCAAGGTGCGGCAATTTCTCAAGGATCCCCGTACCGAGCGGGTCTTCTCCTTCCAATCGATGTACGCAGGACTGTCGCCTTACGACGCGCTCGCGATCTACGCCGTCATCGCGTACATGGACTCCGTTGCGGGAGTGTTCTTCCCCAAGGGCGGTATGCACGCAGTGCCGGCCGCGATGGCTGCTGCTGCCGAGAAGCATGGAGTGACAATTCGGTACAACACCGATGTGACGAAGGTCGAGACCAACGGCTCGCGAGCAACAGCAGTCATCACCAGTGATGGCGAACGGATTGAGGCCGACGCGTTCGTGCTCAACCCTGACCTCCCGGTCGCATACCGCGACTTGCTCGGTCGTGAGCCATGGAGTGTCACGCGATTGAAGTACTCGCCCTCGTGCTTCCTACTTCTGGCAGGGTCGTCTAAGTCGTACTCAAAGATCGCGCATCACAATATTCACTTCGGCAAGTCTTGGCGTGGAGTCTTTAGCGATCTGATCGATCAACGCGCACTCATGAGCGACCCGAGTCTGCTCGTCACCAATCCATCACATTCCGATCCATCGCTCGCACCTGACGGCAAAGAAATCTATTACGTGCTCTTTCCTACCCCCAATCTCGACTCACCCATCGAATGGGAGAGCAAAGGTCCGCGCTACCGCGACGAGGTCGTCCGCGTGCTTGAGGAACGCGGCTACACCGGATTCGGCGATGCGATCGAGGTCGAAAACATCACGACACCTCTCGACTGGGAGCGGCAAGGCATGGAGCGCGGAGCGCCATTCGCCTCGGCGCACTCCTTTTTACAGACCGGGCCGTTTCGACCGTCGAATATCTGGGGCGACAACGTGGTCTTCGCGGGCTCAGGCACAGTTCCCGGCGTTGGTGTGCCCATGGTCCTCATCTCCGGCCGTCTCGCCGCAGAACGCATCACTGGCCCCGTGCCTTACGTCTCGCGCGCAATCCGTTAGGGCTCACGCCCGTTACTCTTGAGCCGTGGCCACCGCATCGTCCGCTCCAGACTCCTTGCGTCAGGTTCTACTGCGTCACGGCGTGCCCGGCTTTATTGGATCGGCGATCCTGACCCTGGGCGCACTCGGAGTCGGCTGGTTACCGTTGAGCAGTGGGATGCTCAACTGGTCCTACATTGAACTCCTTCGCGGGACTACCGCGGGCACGATTCTCTCGCGCGTTCTCATCTTCATCGGGGTCGCTCTGCTTCTGCAAGCTTGGCTGGTCCTCGGCTACGACCTGCTCTCCGGCCTTCGCTTAAACACCTCACGTATGTGGGCAGTCTTAATCGCGTGGACCCTGCCGCTCTTGGTGACCCCACCGTTGTTTAGTCGCGATGTCTACTCGTATTTCGCACAGGGACGACTGATTGACGCCGGCTTCGACCCGTACAGCACCGGTGTCTCTGTGATTCCCGGCTGGTTCCAAGACGGTGTTGACCCGATGTGGGCAGAAACTCCGACCCCATACGGACCGCTCTTCCTCATGGTGGAGAGAGGTGTTGCAAACTTCGCTCAGAACCAGCCCACTCTCTCAGCGCTCGTTTTTCGGTTGGTCGCGCTACTCGGCGTCGCGCTAATGGCCGTCTACGTTCCACGACTTGCCTTCATGCACGGCATCGACCCGGCGCGTGCCCTTTGGATCGGCGTACTCAACCCGCTCGTACTTATGCACTTTGTGGCGGCCGCGCACAATGACGCGCTCATGGTCGGGCTAGTAGTCGCAGGACTCGCACTCGCAGCGGAAGGACGCGGCATGCTTGGTGCTGCAGCCGTGGGACTTGCCGGAACCGTCAAACCCATCGCCCTTCTGGCTATGCCGTTCATTGGGCTGCTGTGGGCGGGCGTGCGGGCCACCTGGCCCAAGCGCGTCGGGTACTGGGTCGCCACAGTGGGCGTGACCGCGGTTGTCTTCGCAATCTTGTCATTAATCGCTGGAGTTGGCCTCGGATGGATCAACGCGCTCACGACTCCCGGCGAGGTGCGCACCTGGCTCTCCCCAATGACCGCGTTAGGCATGCTGGCGGGCGGACTACTTCAGCTCACGGGACTAGTCGCGACTAACGACGGTACTGTCCTGATATTCCGCGTCATCGGAATTCTTGTCGCACTGGTGATCACTGCGTGGCTGTGCGTACGCCCACAGGGACGAAGTGTTGTTCGTGGTGCTGCGTTCGCACTTCTAGCTATCGTGGCGCTCGGGCCTGTGGTTCAGCCCTGGTACTTGCTGTGGTCATTGCCACTATTCGCCGCGACTGGACTCAGCCGCAATGAATTGCGTGTGGTTATCTTCCTCACTGCTGGATTCGCTATCCACGGAATTGCCGAGAGCAGCTCGACCTCTGACAACCTTTTGGAATTCAGCGATGGCATCTCCATTATTGCCGCTTTTATCCTGATTGGTTTAGTGCTTCTGGCGAGCCCACGAGAACGTCAGCTGGTCTTCGGCGGACCGGTCTCGCACGGCATGCTGCCGGTGGATGATCCTTCGCGTGCTCGCGCCAAACAGATGGTCTTTGTGGGCGCATCATGAGCAAGCGCGAGCTAGCTGCAGCGGGCATCCACGACCCTCGTATGCGTGATTCATATGAACTGTGTCGCGAACTCAATGCCAAACATGGCAAGACCTATTACCTCGCCACACTGCTACTACCGCCCGCCAAACGCCCCTACGTACATGCGCTCTATGGATTCGCCCGATACGCCGATGAAATCGTGGACGACCTCGCTTCTACCTTGAGCGACCAGGAGAAGGCTGACTGGCTCGGGCGCTGGGGTGATGCGTTTCTGGCAGACCTCGCACGCGGACACTCGGAGGATCCCGTGTGTCGGTCCGTAGTCGACACAGTGTTGCGCTGGGAGATTCCACGCGAGCACTTCGAGGCGTTCCTGCATTCGATGCGAATGGATCTCACCGTCACGCACTATGAGACCTACAACGATTTGTACGAATACGTCTACGGCTCAGCGGCTGTCATCGGCCTACAAATGGTGCCTATTCTCGAACCGACATCTCTGGAGGCGTACGACCGAGCGCTAGACCTTGGCGTCGCATTCCAACTGGCCAACTTCATCCGCGACGTCAACGAGGACCTCGATCGCGGACGCATATACCTACCGCTCGAAGAACTCGCGACGCACGGGGTGACGCGCGAGGTACTCCAGCGACGTGTCGCGACGCCAGAAGTCAAAGCCGCCATCGCGGACCAGATCGCACGCGTGAAGTTCCTCGAAGAGCGTTCACGCCCCGGCATCGCGATGCTCAGTCCCGAATCGCAACCATGCATCGAGGCGGCTCGCATCCTGTACTGCGGGATCGTCGATGAAGTGGCCAAGCAGAACTACGACGTGTTCGTCAAGCGCGCGACTGTGCCTTTGCGTCGCCGACTTGCCGTTGCGGGCCGCGCCTGGGTTCGCGCCAAGCGTGCTCGGTAGCAGCACTCGCCACGACACGGACTACTAACCTCTTTTGGGTTGGACCCCCATCCCCGTTTGGGATGGAGACATGCCGCGTTCACAGGGAACTCCTCAGCAGGAAGCTCTATGTGCTGTTCTACGCGCGACTCGTCTTGACCGCAAACTCACTCAGGTAGAACTCGCCGAGCGACTCGATCGGCCCCAAAGTTTCGTCAGCAAGTACGAATGCGGTGAACGCCGACTCGATCTGGTCGAACTCGGCGAGGTGTGCGATGCCTTGGAAGTCGCACTACGAGACCTCATCGCCGACTACGAATCGCGCCTCTAGCTCAATTTTCCTTCGACGTCACCTTGCGTAGCCATAAAAGTGAAGGTTAGCGCGACGGACGGTGACGTCGAGGAAAAAGAGGGGGGCCTGACTGGGGATCGCGTTGTACGCCGCGCCTACCCAGCCATATCCACAGGACCAAAGTCAACGTGACAAGCGCGAAACCGAAGAACAAGTCCTCAATGGGCGCGTAGGCGATTCGACCATCGCCAAAAAATGGCGGCGGCGCATTGACGGCATTGCCGAAAGTGCCCGGAGTTGACGAGCCGATGATCGCGTCGTCGTTGTAGCGCACGATACGCAGCCCGGTCAGCACACCGTTGGTGAGTAACTGGAAGAACACGATGATGGCATAGGCAGTCCAAAACACTTTGCGAGTCACTAACCGAGTTCGGAATGCCCATAGGTCGAGCGCGACCACGACCACGCACCCGAGAATCGCCAAGGCTGTGTAGGTCATGACGCATCACCCTCATCGCCGGCTTCCCAACCCGCACGCCCACGCTTTGCCGAGCGCACCCCCTCGAGGGCCAGAATGCCCGCGAGTGGCACCACGACAAAGAACAGGACTTCATCGATAGGGAGGTCGCCTGGCAGGTAAACGCCGGTGATTTGCGCGATGTCGAAGTCCCAATGACCTGACGCAATGGCGTAGATGTCCCACAAGCAAAAGAGCACAGCGACAGGCACGATGCTCAACGCCAGCCGCCGCCAGCGGCGAAGGACCCGCGTGCGAAGGAGCACCTCGAGCCACAGAGTCCCGACGAGGATGAAGGCAAGGACGCCGATGTACGAATACCTCACCGGGTCATCCTCCCTCATGAACCCCCCGCGCGCCGAGCCGGATTCGTACGTCTGCCCGACCTAGACTGGAGTCGCTATGGAGCCCGGCAACGATCCCCTCATCGGTCGAACCGTCGATGGGCGCTACCGCATCCTTGAGCGGATCGCCCGCGGCGGGATGGCCACGGTTTACGAGGCCGTCGACACCCGCTTGGACCGAGTCGTCGCACTCAAGGTCATGCACGCATCCATGTCAGATGACCCGACGTTCCGAGCACGTTTCCAGCGTGAAGCGCGCTCCGCTGCCCGCCTAGCGCACCCCAACGTGGTGTCGATTTTTGATCAGGGCGAAGATGGCGAACTCTCATGGCTCGCAATGGAGCTTGTGGACGGCCAGACCCTACGCGACATTGTGCGCAACGACGGGCCCCTCACGTCGGAGCAGGCGCTCGCCATCTTCGAGCCCGTCCTACTGGCCCTGGCCGCAGCCCACGAGCAGGGCTTCGTACATCGCGACATCAAGCCAGAGAACATCCTCATCTCCGACGATGGGCAGGTGAAAGTCACCGACTTCGGGCTCGCACGTGCTGTATCCGATGAGACAGTGACGACGCGCAGTGTGCTCATCGGCACGGTGGCCTACCTCGCGCCCGAACAGGTTGATCCTGGGGTCGCAGATGCGCGATCGGATGTCTATGCAACGGGCGTCTGTCTCTTTGAGGTCGTCACGGGAGTCGTCCCCTACACAGGCGATTCACCACTCTCCGTCGCCTACCAACACGTCAACTCGGCAATGCCGGCTCCTTCGTCCGTGCGCGCAGGAATTCCACCCGAGGTGGATGCACTTGTGCTCGCCGCCACACAGCGCGATCCGGATTCGCGGTACCCGGATGCGCGCGCGATGTTGGCAGACGTACGTCGAGTGCGCGACATGCTCCCAGCGCCGCGGCCACTCACGAGCACCATCCAGCACACCGCTGTGCTACCGCGAACGGCACACGTCGCCGAGCCATTGCCACATGCAGTCGCCGCACCCACGGCCTTTGCACCCGCCATCATCCCCCGTCGACGCAGGCGCCGATGGCCACTTGTCGTGGGTCTCGTGATTTTAATTGCCGCAATTGCGGGTGCAGCGGGTGCCGGCTGGTACTTCGCGAATGGTCCAGGCAAGACCGTACTCATTCCCGCTGGTGTAGTAGGGCAGACCGAAGCCGGCGCGCAAAAGGCACTCGACTCCGTTGGGCTGAAGTTTGTCGCCGGCACAGAAGCGTTTAGCGAAACTGTCCCTAAGGGCCTCGTCATTTCTATCGATCCACTGTCGGGCGCTAGCGTCCCGGAGGGCGCAACCGTGACAGGCGTAGTGTCGCTTGGCCCGGAGCGCTACGAGGTGCCGCAAATGGCCGGGATGACGCCGGAGGAGGCGTCTGCAGCACTTGCGAAAGCCAAGCTCACCCTCGGGGAAGTCAAGGAGCGATTCGACTCGACCATGGCGACAGGTCTGGTCGTCGCAAGCGAGCCAGCTTCCGGTGAAGTCCTCAAGCCGGGCGAAGCAGTTGCCCTGATCGTGTCTAAGGGACCCAAGCCCGTCGTCGTTCCCGACGTCACGGGGCGCGCCTTCGATGAGGTCAAGGCCGAACTAGAAGGCCTCGGCCTCGTCGTCAAGAAGACGAAGGACTACTCACGTGACGTCCCCGAGGGTCTGGTGGTTTCATCAGACCCGATAGCGGGCAACGAAGTCTCCTATGGGGGAACCGTCACGATCCTTGTCTCACAGGGCCCGCCGCTCGTGGAAGTTCCGTACCTGATCGACATGCAGCGCGAGGAAGCAATCGCTGCGCTCGAGGGTCTCGGTCTGGTGGCCGACGTACAAGAGGGCGACGTCACTCCCCTGAATCGTGTCTACAACCAAACACCGGACTCGGGCACCATGGTGCCAGAAGGCTCGACGGTCACCATCTCCATAATTTAGTTCAAGAAACCCGGTGGCAAAGCCCGCGAGTGCAGGATGTACAGACGCTGCGTGGTGCGGGTAATCGCAACATAGAGGTCGCTGCCGGGTCTACCAGAACTCGCGACCATCGCATCAGGCTCGAAGAGCACAACAACGTCGAACTCCAAACCTTTCGACTCTCGTACCGTCAACACAGATACCTCGCGATCGAGAGCCTGCAAACCAACGCCCACGAGAGCTTCGCCGATCGCCGCGGCGAGAAGAGCAGCTACGGCCTCGCGGTCACGCTCCGCCACGAGAATCGCCATGCGTCCCACGTCTGCCGCGGCGGTTTCGCGACGGACAACCTCCATCAATGAGTCAGCCGGACCGAAGAACGGATCGTCACCCTCGCGAACCGACTGCACAGAGGCAGAACCCTCACCTGACGCGCGTAGGACCCGTTCGGCAAGTGCCATCACCGGCTGCGGTGTCCGGTAATTGACCGTCAATGACTCCACTCGCCAGCGATCACCGCAGTAGCCCTCCAGCGCGGCACCCCATGAGCGCGGCGCCACTGCCGAAGACGCCTGCGCAAGATCGCCGACGATCGTCATAGAGCGGGAGGGGCAACGTCGCATGATCGAGCGCCACGCCATCGGAGTGAGTTCCTGGGCCTCGTCCACCACAACATGCCCGTAGGCCCACTCGCGATCCCCCGCAGCGCGCTCCGCTACGGAGAGTAGTGACCGTTCAGCTGAGTAACGATCGACAACCTGGTCTGCAGTCACTCCTTCACCCATGCCCGTCATCTCCAGAACACCTTGTGCGTATTCGAGATCTACCCGGCGTTCAGCCGAAGCAAGCGCGGCCAGCCGACGCTCTTCTTCGCCATCGGATCCCAGCAGGTCGGCAGCCTCATCGAGAAGCGGAACATCTGATTGGGTCCACGCCGAACCCGACGAACGCACGAGCGCTTCTGCTTGCTTGGGCGAGAGAAATTTCGCACATTCGCGAAGGACGGACACATCCGCCAGGAGCTCGGCGATGAGACGCTCGGGGCTCAGTGGCATCCAACATAGATTCACTTCGCGGCGCACGTCGGACGCGCTACGCAAATCTTCAATCAGAATCTCGTAGTTGTTATCGCGATCCTGATTACGCGCGTCTGCAAGTGCCGTCGCTAGACGATCCAGCAGCGAGATCACAAAGGTTCGCCTAGCCACATTATGCGGCCGATGATCGGCGCGAGCACGATCACGCGACGCGGTGACCATTGCTGGTGTCATCACGATGCGCGTTCCGTGCACGTCTAACGCGATGCCACGCTCCGGCACACGATGGCGCCGCCGAACCGCCCGGCGCACGGCTTCTGCCATGCGAATGTCACCCTTGATCGCTGCAACCTCATCAGAATCAACGGCTGTTGCAACGACATCGGGTAACAATGTCGACATGCTGACCAGCACGGCCGCCGTCTCACCCAACGCGGGTAGAACCTGCTCGATATAGCGCAAAAAGAGTGGATTGGGTCCCACAACCAGTACGCCGTTGCGCTGCAAGCGATCGCGGTGCGTATATAGCAGGAACGCCGCCCGGTGAAGCGCTACGACCGTTTTGCCACAACCGGGTCCGCCTTCGACGACGAGCACTCCCCCAAGCTGCGAGCGGATGATGCGATCCTGCTCTGCTTGAATTGTGGCCACGATGTCATGCATCCGGCCAGTGCGCTTGGCCCCGAGCGCCGCAAGCAGTGCACCCGACCCCAAAACCTCTACGTCACTTGCGTGATCGATATTGAGTACGTCGTCCTCCACACCCGTGACAGTGCGACCGCGTGTGACGATGTGACGTCTGCGAACGACAGCCATCGGGTGCGCTCCGGTGGCCTGATAAAACGCCTCGGCCGCTGGAGCCCGCCAATCTGTCAACAAGGGCACCTGGGAGTCGTCCGCGAGCCCCACCCGCCCAATATGCCGGATGTCGCCCCCTTCGAGGTCAAGTCGTCCGAACACCAGTCGCTCTTCGGCTGCGAGCAGGGCCGCGAGACGGTCGGCGTACATCCGCACGAACGCCTCACGCTCAACCCGCGAGGCAGGGGTACCCGTGGTGATGTCGTTACGGGCATGCTCGAGTTCAGTACTTGTACGCTCGCGGACCGCATCGAGTCGGGAATACAAGCTATCCGCGACACCTTGCTCGCCCGCTATTTCGCGTTGCAGAGCAGCATTAACATCCATGCGAGCTCAGACGTCGATCCGAGAACGCTCGAGAGACGCAGCCCCCTCGACAATGAACTCCTTGCGGGGAGCAACATCTGAGCCCATGAGCAAATCGAATACCCCAGTCGCAGCCGCCGCGTCAGACATCGTGACCCGACGAAGCGTGCGTAGCCCCGGCTGCATTGTGGTTTCGCGCAACTGATGAGCGTCCATCTCGCCGAGGCCCTTATAGCGTTGAATTGGATCCTTAATTTTGCGGTCCTTCTTCTTCAGATCCGCCGTAATCGCGTGCATCTCGCCGTCGCTGTAGGCATAAATTACGTCATTGGCCTTCGAGCCGGCATTGATCACTTCAATGCGGTGCAAAGGTGGGACCGCTGCGAAAACCCGCCCGGCTTCCAGCAATGGGGTGAGATAACGATGGAAGAGAGTAAGTAACAGACAGCGAATATGCGCTCCGTCGACGTCAGCGTCAGTCATGACGATGATCTTCGAGTAGCGCACTGCCTCAAGATCGAAGGAACGGCCAGAGCCGCCGCCGATAACCTGGATGATTGATGCGCATTCGGAATTGTTCAGCATGTCGGAGAGAGATGACTTCTGGACGTTGAGAATCTTGCCTCGAATCGGCAGTAGCGCTTGGTATTCCGCATTGCGGGCTACCTTCGCGGTCCCTAACGCACTGTCGCCCTCCACGATGAATAGTTCAGTCCGCTCAACATCATTCGCGCGACAATCCGCAAGCTTGGCCGGGAGTGCGGAGGACTCGAGAGCCGTCTTGCGTCGTTGCGTGTCACGGTGCGTACGAGCCGCAACCCTCGCTCGCATGGCGTTGGCGATCTTGTCGAGAACCATGCGCACATTGGCCTTCTCGCCACGCGGTGGAGTGGTAAACCACGAGGTGAGCTCCTTGGCCACAACGTTCCCCATGATGCGACTGACCGCTGGCGTCCCAAGAACTTCCTTCGTCTGACCCTCAAATTGTGGCTCCGCTAGGCGCACCGTCACCACGGCCGTGAGTCCTTCAAGGATGTCGTCCTTTGTGACGTTGTCCTCGCTCGCCTTAAGCGCCTTGGCGACGCGCAATTGCTCGTTCACAACCTTGACCAAAGACCGTTCAAAACCAGCAATGTGGGTGCCGCCCTTAGGCGTCTCGATCACGTTGACGAACGAACGCATATCTGTGTCGTATCCAGAGTCCCAACGCATCGCCACATCGACGGTCACTTCGCGCTCAACCTCAGTCGGCGTCATGTGACCTTTGGAGTCAAGCACCGGCACCGTCTCGTGGAACTTGCCAACACCCTGCAAGCGCACCACCGAACAAATCGCCTCACCCGAGGAAATGGACTCGACGTATTCGGCGATGCCACCCTTGTGCTGAAAAGTCTCTGACTTGATGTCACTGGGATCGCGCGAGTCAGTCAGCGTGATCGTGAGCCCCGGCACGAGGAATGTCGACTGGGTCGCGCGGGCGCGCATGAGATCGAAGTCGTACGCAGCGTCCTTGATGAAAATCTGTTGGTCGTACCACCACCGCACTCGCGTGCCTGTGCGACCACGGGGCACCTTGCCCGCCACCGTGAGGCCACTGCGCTTAGTGAATTCGGCGTCGGGTCCCTCGCCATCAAATGCACCGGGAGTTCCGCGCCGGAAAGACATCGCGTGGGTGGAGCCTCCACGGTCGACTTCGACATCTAGCCGCGAAGAGACGGCGTTGACCACCGACGCACCGACGCCATGCAGGCCGCCTGAGACCGCGTAAGACCCACCACCGAACTTGCCGCCGGCATGAAGTTTGGTCATGACGACTTCAACGCCCGTCAACTTGGTGCGCGGCTCAACATCGACAGGGATGCCTCGCCCATCATCACTCACAGACACAGACCCGTCAGGCTGGAGTTCTACCTCAATGAGCTTGCAATGGCCTGCAATCGCCTCGTCAACGGCGTTATCAATGATCTCCCAGACGCAATGCATGAGGCCACGATGGTCAGTAGAGCCGATGTACATACCGGGACGCTTACGTACGGCCTCGAGGCCCTCGAGCACCGCAAGATTCTTTGCAGAGTACGACCCGCCCTCGGGCGCAGCGGCCTTCGCTCGGGCGCGGGATTTGGGTTCGGCTGCCATGGCCAGTCGACTCTACCGACGCAACCACCTCGTGCAGGGGGGCCACGCCGCCCGAAAACAGCCCTTGATTAGGCAATGTGATGGGGGTCACATCACTGTGGCCCCACCTGTAACTTTGGTGTCACACCTAAAAGACACGATTAGTCTCAATCAGCGGGAACAATGCTGGGATGTAAGACTGTTACTACAGGTACACCGACCGATACCGGCACTACTTACCAGGAGGCTGAGCACATGACCCAGACGCTGGCACCTACGAAGCTCACTGCTCAAGATCGCTGCGACCGTTGCAGCGCGCAGGCCTACGTCCGTGTCGTGTTGCCATCTGGAGATTTGCTCTTCTGCGGGCACCACTGGTCCCGCCACGAGGAAGTGCTGCGCCCCAAGGCCGTCGAGGTGTACGACGAGACTCACCTGCTAAGCCCAACAACGACGGCCGAGTAGTTTCACCTTCCCCCCACGCCTTCGCGGGTGGACACACTCTCGTGCTTGCGTAAGGCTGCCTCGCGTGGTCAGACCATGGAAGCTCCTTGCATCTCTTAGCGCAATAACTACAGGCGCCGCAATCGTGGCGCTGACGCTTGATGCGCCCTCCATTAGCGCCGCTGCTCTCCCCTCCTGGAACCAGGTCGTGCTGGCTGCCCCGGGGTTGACCCCCTCCTTTGATCCATCGATCGCACACTATGTCGTTCGACAAAGCAATCCTGAACAGCCTTGCGCAGTCCACATCACCGCGTCCACACCGGCTGGTTTGCGGGTAGGAATCGATGGACGTCCACCTGTCAGCGGATCCTCTGGTCGGTTTGTGTCGCTCACGCCGGGCCAGGGCGCGCAGGTCCTTATCGTGCGTGGCGGAGACACACGCCTCGTCTCCATTCGCTGTTTGCCTGCCGATTTTCCGCATTTCGTAGCTTCGGGTAAAGGTTCAGCGCAGTGGTACCTCGGCGACATGGCAATCGGCCCTCGTGATCGTAGTTACGCCTACGTTGTTGACTCCTATGGCACACCGGTGTGGTGGTACAACGACCCGGCAGGACGACCCACGTCTCTAAGACTTTGGTCGCGTGCAGAGCTGGCGAGCGTCAACATGAGCGCGCCGCGAGCGGTCTCCTGGATGAGCGGATCCCATTTGCGCGTCAGCACACTAAACGGACGAATCAAAGAGACGGGCTGGTCCGCGGACCGGCATGACATTCAGCCCAGCGGGCACGGGACGACATACGCGATTCGTAATGTGACTCGCCCTTGTGCCAGCAATCCCCGCCAGTGTGTGGATATGAGGCCATACGGTGGTGGGGCCGCCGACAAAATCATTGATGGGCAGATTGTGGAGTTGGCGCCCGACGGAACTGTGCTGTGGACATGGAATGGCCGCGATCACATCCCCGTGTCAGCCACGGGCAACTGGCTCAGTGAGAGCGTGACTGGAGCACAAAGAGATGGCGGGGCGTGGGACGTCGTTCATCTCAATTCCGTGGCCATGGACGGGAAGGACATCATCGTGTCGGCCCGCAATCTCAACAGCGTTTTCAAGATCTCACGTTCAACCGGAGACATCCTCTGGCGCCTAGGGGGCACCAAGAGTTGGGCAAGCGCGAAAACCGTAAATCCACCGAAGTTAGTTGTCGATGCGCATGGTTTCGACGTGAGTGAACGGCTCATTAGCGGCCAGCACGACGCTCGACTCATACCCAACGGAGATCTCACACTGCACGACAACGGATCCTTGACGATGCGGAAGGCGCGCGTTCTGCGATTTCAGATCGATGAGGTAGCTGGCACCGCGGAAATCGTGGAATCACTCACTGACCCGACTCTCACACAGGGATCGGTGTGCTGTGGCAGTACTCGGCGGCTGGCGAATGGCAATTGGATCACTGCATGGGGAGCGGATTCACTCGTGAGTGAACTCCGCCCAGATGGACATCCGATTTTTTCGCTCACGTTTCCGCCCGCAAGCTATCCCTACCGAGTTGTTCCAGTTGAGGATGGCGTGGTCCCGGCCGACGCATGGCGCAGCGGCATGGACGCTATGCACCCTCGCACTTAATCCCTCTGCCTAACGCCCTACCGGTAGGTCAGCAAATCCCCATTTCCCGCAAGGTGCGAGTGGTCGTTCACGCTGAGGAGATTCATCCCTTGACGACCGAAAACGATCGACGTCAGAGACGTGTTTGCGACTACGCGATTTATGCGCACTGTCCCTTGCGCATCAAGGCCCCAGATGCGCGAGACAATCGCAGATACGACGCCACCTGATGTCACCGCCAAGCCCGTGGCGCCAGAACCCAGCGAGCCAGCAAAATCCATGAGCGCATCCACAGAATCATTCTGAAAACCACGCCAGCCATCGAGGTTGTCCTTGCGAACCCAGCTTTCTAACGCCGCGTCGAGACGTCGCTGGAATTCAAAACTGTCGCCCGCACCAGTCGTCGGCAGCGGCATGTCGGGGTGGTCGAACTCGTTCCAACGTGGATCAATGGCCACCGTCGACTCGAAACCGACGGAATCAATGATGCCGTTTGCCGTATTGCGCTGCCTCACCAAGTCGCCACAGACAACTTGAGGAGACACGACTCCACGACGCTGCAACTCCCGTCCCACGATTGCGCTCTGTTCATGGCCAATAGGCGAGAGAACGTCGTAGTCCTGCGCACCATAAGACGCTTGACCATGGCGGACGAGGTAGACGACGGGCATGCCTGATCCTTTCATGGGTCAATTTCGCGCGACACAAGGCGGCCAAGGTACGGTTTGTCGGGTGAGCAACGATCGCAACCGGCGCCTCGATATCCAGGGACTTCGAGCGATCGCGGTGGGCGTGGTCGTGGCCTTTCACGCCGGCCTACCGATCCCTGGCGGCTTTGTCGGCGTCGATGTGTTCTTCGTGATCTCCGGCTTCGTGATCACCGCAATGTTGCACCGCGAATGGAACTCGAGCGGCCACATTCGCTTGGGCGCGTTCTACCTCCGGCGTTTCAAGCGCCTGAGCCCAGCGCTGGCAACCATGGTGACTTTGACGGTGCTTGCCGCCCTAGTCATACTCCCGCCATTCGGCTCTCAGCAAAACGCGGCTGCCACCGGCCTTGGTGCCATGGCGATGGTCGCTAACTTTGTCATCTATGCGACCACGGGTGGCTATTTCGACGTTGCCGCCGATCTCAACCCGCTGTTGCACACGTGGTCACTGTCGGTTGAGGAACAGTTCTACCTCGTCTTCCCTGCGTTGCTGCTCATCGGCTGGCTCCTCGCTCGCAAGGTGCGCGTACTTCGTCGGCTACCCATCATCATCGTGGTGCTTTTTGGGGCGGCTTCGCTCGCGGCGATGCTGCTCGAGGCATCAGGCACCCCAATTTCCTGGCTGCCGAGTTGGATGATGGGCTTCTACGGCCCCCTGGGACG
>CAFBMR010000024.1_pt1 | contig 19603 bp, 20 predicted proteins | sample 7269021 | NCBI WGS metagenome assembly CAFBMR01 (sample SAMEA6814071, study PRJEB35770) | uncultured Actinomycetes bacterium | biome: Freshwater; feature: Freshwater reservoir; material: water | place: Czech Republic | collected 2017-05-23 | depth 30m m
AGGTACCAGTCCTCGCCGTCCTCCCAAGACACGTCCGAGCGGTAGGCGAAGAAGTACGTGTAGCGAAATAGATCGTTGCCCGTTGGCTCGCGCCGCTCTGGACCATGCCCGTGCTTCCACGCGATGGGCAGATGCTGATAAGGGATGTGTTGCGGTGGGGTCTCCCGAAGCAGGTCGTACTCAGGCTCGGCGTCACTGACGACACCCCGCAGGAACGAAAATACTCCACCCAATTCACCCTCAAGGATCGGGAGAACGGATTCAGCGATGACCTCGGGTGACTCGGTAAAGACATCCAGCACGCCGGTGTAGGCATTGAGGGAGTTCTTGACGTCTTCAGGCTGCGGGACAACACGAGCCGTCCACCACTCGATCTGAAGGACCCCAGCTAAGGCGGCAACACGATCAATTACCGATTGAGGTGGCCTGCCATCCACAGTCTTGGCAAGACACCTCAGGCGCTGAACGTCGGTCACGGAACCGACGGCTTACCTTGGATGAGCACCCCATTGTGAACAAGGAATCCCCGAATCGAGTTGCCTGCAGCGATCTCATAGTGCTTCGACAGTCCGAGCGTGGCCGCGAAATCATCTATGGCGGCATTTACCAAGCGACGGCCCTTAATGCTGATCTCGTACTGACCATCGTCTGTCTTCTCCAGCAGGCAGGTGTCCAAGATCTCTTGTGGCATTTTGCCTTCGTGGTTACAAAAGGAGGCCAGCATGTGCACCTGCGCAAGTTGCTCAGCTGGAGTTTCCGTCGAAAATCCGGCGCTGCGCAACCACCGAACGACGGTGGGGTCGGTCATGAGTTCTTCTGCAGTAGTCATATCGCTCCTCACTCAGGCAATCCGAGCATCCGCGCAAATCCGCGGATCTCCTTGTGTCGGTAGGGCAGCGGACTCGGCTCCTGGATCATCCGCGTCTCTCGAAGCCGCTGGGTCACGGCTGGATCCTCCTGCAACGGCTCGAGTTGATCGCCCTTGAAGGTAAAGAAGTTTTCCGACAATGGTCGACGTGGCCGTTGTCCACCGTCAGCCTTGTCCCCCAGCGGATATCCCACAAGCATGAGCCACGCTCGTCGCCAATGGTCGGGGATATTCATCATTTTGCGTACTTCGGTGTCTGTGAAGTTATGCAAGCACGCGCCCAGACCTTCGTCATAGGCAGCGAGAAGCGAGTTAGCAATCGCCTGGCCGGCCTCAATGGCGCCCATCCAGTTAAGACGGAAATCATCACCGGTGATCTTCTCAATAACTGTCTTCTGGATAACTTCGTCAACATAGGCATGTGACCAGCCGTGACTCGCAGCCAGAATGCCATGGTCGATCTGCTCCTTAAGACGCTCCTTGGTTCCATCGGCGTACTTCAGGTTGATAAACCACATGATGTAGACCGGCGCAAGATCTAGGTCAAGCGACGTCGTGGGATTACGCAAGGAGTCACGCATCTCCGGGGTCAAGTCGTCGCGGTTAACTACGACCGCCTTGACGTAATCGGCATTCATCGAGCGAGACGAGCGATTTGCCGCCTCCAGGATCACTTGGATTTTCTCCGGTTCGACCTGCCGGTACGGGGCAAAGAACCGCATCGAGCGGCGAGTGCCGACAACTTCTTTGAATTCCATTGAGGCTCCCTTTGCCGTTACTGGCGTTCGAGCACGGTGACGACCACCGCTGCCGAGTCACTACCGATCCATCCTCCGCCGTTCTCTGCAAGTGCGACTCGCGCACCTTCCACCTGACGTGCACCTGCACGCCCCCACAACTGCTCGCTGAGTTCGACAATCTGTGCGCATCCGGAAGCCCCCACTGGGTGTCCCTTGGCCAGCAATCCACCACTTGTGTTGACGGGCATGCGCCCGCCAAGTCGCGTTGCGCCTGACCGAAGGAGTTCGGCGCCACCGCCCTCTCCGCAAAGCATGAGTTCTTCATATAGAACGAGTTCGGCAGGCGCGGCGGCATCGTGACACTCGACCACGTGGAAATCACTAGGTCCGTAACCTGAGATGTCATACGCTTCCAGAGCAGCGCGACGAGCTGCCATATCATGTGGGGCTGTACCGACAGTGCCGAATCCGGACTTCATCACGGTGGCAGCGATGCGAACTCGAGGCCGGTCACTGGGCGCGCGCTCTGCCGACGTGAGAACGACGGCCGCGGATCCGTCACCAATCGCCGAACACATCAGCAATGTAAGCGGATCAATGATCATGCGTGCGCCCATGACCTCTTCGAGTGTCACAGACGTTGTGAACTGGGCGTGCGGATTGAAGGAACCGTGGAATCGGTTCTTCACGGACACCGCCGCGAAGTCCGCAGCCGTCGCCCCGGCTTTCGCCATGTAGTCCCGGGCCGTGTTTGCATAGAGATCCATGAAAAAGGATCTCTCGCCCCCTGCTTCAGCGCCTAGCCGCGCCTCGACTTCGGCCAGTTCCTCGAGATCACACGCCGTGGCGAGAGCCTCTTTGGCACGATTCTTGTCTGGATGAGACATTTTTTCCGCGCCAACAGCCAGCGCTACATCGACAGCTCCGGAGGCAACCGCTTGATATGCGAGATTGAACGCAGTTGAGGCCGAGGCACATGCGTTCTCGACGTTGATGACGGGGACACCCAGCACTCCGATATTTCGCAAGGCAGACTGGCCACGCACCATTTCCTGACCAGTCATCAGTCCTGCGATCGCATTGCCGAAGAAGACCGTCTGAATATCGCTCGGAATAACACCGGCATCTTTGATCGCAGTACCCACCGAGTCCTCGGACAGGTCGCGAAGGCTTCGGTCAGGCTGTCGCCCAAACTTGGTCATGCCCACACCGGCTACATACACGTCACGCATTACCGCTACCTCCGCACGACCGTGACGCCAGAGGCTTCACGGTCCCATGTGTTTTCCGTCCGACCACGCTGTTTGAGAACTCCGTATTGCACCCGCTGAGTGTCGGTTTTCGGCAGGTTGTCGATAAATTCCACATATCGTGGAACGGCAAAGTAGGCGAGATGCTCAGAGCACCACGCAATGATTTCCTCCGGGTGAATGGTCACGCCAGGCTGAGGAACAATCACGACCATTACTTCATCTTCGCCGATGTCAGAAGGCACTCCGAAGGCGGCCGACTCCACGACACTCGGATGCCGATTTACGCAAGTCTCGACCTCCCAGGACGAGATGTTCTCTCCCCTGCGTCGCATCGACTCCTTCTTACGGCCCCGGTAGTAAAAGAATCCGTCTATGTCAGTTTCGGCTAGATCGCCGCTATGAAACCATCCACCCGAATAGGCTTGCTCGGTCAGCTCTGGTTTGTTGTGGTACCAAGTCAAACGACCCTTGTCGTGTGCGAAAACAAGCTCGCCAACAACCCCCGGGCCCACTTCTTGACCATCGTCGCCAAGGACCGAGAAAGTGACTCCTGACATGGGCTTACCCATGCTGCCCACACGACCCTCGAGATTGATCAAATTGCCGGGTGAATCGACCATGCCAAACCACTCCACCAGCTTGACGTCAAAACGTTTTTCGAATTGCGGCCATCGGTCATCCGAAGGGGCGCCTGCGCTCAGCACAACTCGCACCGGGTTGTCGGGATCACTTGGTCGCTCCGGCTGCTTGAGCAAAATTGGGATCATTCCACCTAGAGCATTAAACGACACCGCGTGATAGCGAATGCATTCATCCCAGAACCGCGAAGCACTAAAGCGTTCGCCCAGTGCAAGTTGGGCGTCCATCAGCATCGACCCGATCGCCGACACGGTCAAGGCGTTGCCGTGGTACAGCGGCAGCGGCGTATAGATGGTTTCTCCCGGCTGGACCCCCGAAGCCGACAAGAGTATGTGCAAAGCAGTGAGGTCGTAGGCGGCCGACACGACTCCCTTGGGCGCCCCTGTGGTTCCGGATGTGTACATGATGCCCACGCCGCCGGGATGTTCTATCGGAGGGAGCATTTCGTCAGCTGCTGAAAGAAGATCGTCGACGCAATGGCGTACCCGAGCGTCCGTGTCGCCACCCAGTGTGATGAGTGTCGTGAGATTTGCGCATTCTGCGGTCGCACCCAGCACCACGTCGCGCAGCTCCTCAGCAAAGACGGCGAACTTCACATCGGAGTCGGACAAAATGTGCTGGAGCACTACCCCGCGCTGTGACGTGTTAACGGGGACGGACAATCCACCTGCGAAAAGAATTCCGAAATGAGCCCACAGGAACTCAGGGCAGTTCGGGAGTAGAACGGCGACCCGGTCACCTGGCTCAAGACCACGTTCGCGAAGCCCCACAGCGAAGCGCTGGGAAGCCGACAACACGTCACTCCACGTGTAGGTCTCATCACGCCAATGCAGCCATACCGCAGTCGGGTGCTCCTGCGCGCGCTGACGAATCAACTGTTCGACGTTGCTACGTGTTGGCGCCATGAAACCTCCCTTCTTAATCAGTATGCGCTTATGCCGGATTTCAGACTTCGGGGACGATCGGTTGATTGTTTTCGTCCCAGGAGTCAAAGGGAGGAGTCAACTGCGCGTAGCCCGCGCTGGCACTCCAACCGCCATCCACCGGGATGATGGTCCCCGTGAGATAAGAAGACGCGTCACTGGCAAGGAAGAGCAGCGGACCGACGAGATCCACCGGGTCGCCCGCCCGACGCATGGGAGTACGACTGCGGACCCACTCATCCATTCCGCTCTGCTCGAACATCCATCGCGTCGCCTCAGACATGAAGTAATTAGGCGCAAGAGCATTAACCCGTACTCCTCGGTCGGCCCACTCACACCCCAGGTGTTTTGTCAGCATATTGACGCCCGCTTTTGCCGTCACATACCCAGGCGTGCGGTGCTCAGAGCCCGCCATGCCCAGCATCGAGGAGATATTGATGATGCTTCCCCGACCGCGTCGAAGCATGCGCGGCGCAACTGCACGGCAGCCGTACCACGTGCCAATTAGGTCAGTTTCGAGCTCCTCTTTTGGCTTCTCTGGTTCGAGAATCTCCGAGTGCAGGCCGCGGGGATCTCCGATCCCAGCGTTATTCACCATCACATCGATGTGCCCAAATTCCGCCACACCAGCATCAATGACCGCTTCAACTTCGGCATATACGCGAATGTCAGCAGACACGGTGATGCATCGGCGGCCATAGGACTCGACGAGTTCCTTGGTGGTCTGCAGCTTGTCAAGGGAACGAGCGGTGAGCACGAGATCTGCACCTGCCGAGGCGAGGGTCTCCGCAAACAATACTCCTAACCCGTAGGAAGCTCCCGTGACAACGGCCACTTTGCCGTCTAAGCGAAAACGATCTGTCACGTTCTTCAGAAACTCTTCAGCCATGATTCACCTCATACCAGCGGTAGTTCTGCGGATCCCGCGGCATCACCGAGGGCGGGGGAAGTGCTGAGCAGCAGATCTCGATCAAGTTGCGCGCGCAGATATGCGAAGACACGCGCCTCCCACACCGTTCGCGCCTCCGCAGGCAGCTGGTCAAGGGACGCGATCACATCAACAAGGCAGGATCGAAGAATCTCATTACGCTCCCCCAGCAACGGTATGGACGGGTACTGATCGGAGCTGATCACTGCACCCGCTGCCGCCAAGGCATCACCGACATCAAGAGCGGGGAATACCGGGGCGCACTCCGCGAGTAGCTCACGAAGTTCGATGTATTCAACCCAAAGGCACTCCCCCTCAATTCGTGCGCGCTGATGGAGGTGGCCGATAAGTTGCACGAGAATCGCCGCACGAGCCTTGGCGTGATCGTTGTCTAGTGAGGGAACCATCTGCTTGCGAAACGCATCGTCCAGTTTCTCCAGAAGTTCGAGGGTGCTCGGTCTCATGGCCACCTCAAATCCCCATCACTTTCGCTTGCTCATTCTCAAGCGGCGCGAGATAGAGATGCGAGATCGAGAAATTGATCTCATCGGATTTCTTGTCGACGATCGTCCGAGCCCCCGTAACCGCCATGATTCCGTGCCGGAACTCCGCATACATTTCCCAGAATCTCAAAGCATCCGGATCGACACGAATCCCGGAAAAGTCCTCGTACAGGCGGATGAACTCTTCACGGTCGAAGAACCCACAGATCTTGTCGCCAAGCATCCACAGCTCTTTGAAGACCCAGCCGAGGTCTTCCAGTGGGTCTCCAAGTTCGGCGAGCTCCCAATCGACAACGGCAGTTATCCGGTCTGCTTCAAAGAGGAAGTTGCCCGTTCGATAGTCACCGTGCAGGAGCGAAACTCGCGGTGCAACTGGGAGATTATGGCGAAGCCAACGCAAGGACTGTGTGAGAAAGGGATGCGATTGCAGTTGCTGTTCCTGCAGTATCTTTTCCCATCTCGCAACAGCCCGCTCTGCAGTTGAATCCACCGAAGGTGCATCGGCGAAGGGGAGGTCCATAACCGACCAGTCCATCGTGTGCAGGGTGGCGAGCTGTCGAATGAACTCCCGGCCGATAGCAGCTCGCTGTTCGGCGTAATCATCGGCATATAAGACTGCGGGCGACGAGGTGCCGGGCATCCGTTCCATGATCATGAACGGCGTATCCAAGGGACCTCCTTCAGCATCAAGGAACCAGATAGTGGGAACCCTCATACCGGCCGCCTGCACTGCCTTGAGAACCATCGATTCCACCGCACGATCGGTGTAAATGATGCTGCCGGTGGGATCTCGCCGGAGGATGAGGTCATGCATCTCTCGCGCCGCATTCCGTTCGAAAGCAAGAGTGAAGCTGTAGCACTCGCGAGACCAACCCTCGGGAAGTCGGCGCAACTGCGTGACCGAGAGATCTCTGACTTCGGGCATGGCATCGCGCAGATATGCCACGAGTTTTGCGTGGACATCGTCTGTCGCAGGGGATTGGGTCATCTCGTCTCGATCAACGCCCACGCTCTACGGCAAGGATGCGTTCCTTCTCAGCAGAGTCAATGATGCAGCCATTCAGGTTGTCCGCACGATTGCTCATCAGCACCGCGACTACTTCTGCCCAGTCCTCCGGCCGCTCCCAGTGCGTCTTGTCTAGTGATGGGAACCACGTGTTGAGTCCCTCTGTCTCAGTCCATCGCGGAGCGATGCAATTCACTCGAATGTTGTCCTTCGCGAGATCTGCGGCGGCGCCGATCGTGAGTCGCTCAATGGCTGCCTTAGTCACGCCATAGGCCGTGATCCCCGGTCCGGAAGCCTCGGTCGAGAGTGCCGCGACTGGGTCCGGGTCCGCAGGGTCTGGGTACGTGTGCGCGAGGTAGGAGCCCATATTGACGATTGCGCCGCCACCCCGGGCCCGCATGTAGGGCACCGCCTCACGAATCGCGAGGAATTGAGATGTGAGGTTGACTGCCAGGATCATGTTCCAGTCGGCGGTCGACGTTTCGCTGACGTCACCCAGGGTGCCCATACCGGCGTTATTCATCAGCAGGTCGACACCACCAAGTTCACTCGCGGTCGTGTGAACCATCGCAATGACGGCGTCGTGATCAGCGAGGTCGGTTTGCACTGGCAAGGCATGTCGCCCCATGGCCTCAATCAGGCGGGCGGTTTCGAGAATCGTGCCTGGGGGGTTGCCGGGCACTTCTTCTATTGTGCGCGCTGCCAGAGCGACATCGGCACCGCGGCGGGCAAGCTCGAGAGCAATCCGCATACCGAAGCCGCGGCTGGCGCCCGTCACGAGCGCAACTTTCCCGGCAAATTCCATGACTCCTCCACTCGCACCTAATCAGGGGTTGACTCTGATGTCAATATCGCTTTTATCCGTGTCTCGCGGCCTACACTGAAGGCCTGAATCTTGGGAGGCACTCGCATGGATCACGTTTTAGCCCCGCGCACCGATTCACGGGTTCGCTCCCCCCTTGTCCGGCGCCTCCTCGCTCAACACTCTCTCGACCCGGCCACGATTAGTGGCACCGGCTCCGAGGGACGCATCACCAGAGATGACGTATTGCGCATGGTCTCGAGCGCCCCAGAACACCCAATGACAACTCCGCCGAACACCATCGAGGGCCATTGGGAGAAGTTCAGCGGCATCCGCGCCAAGACCGGCGAACGCATGCTCCTCTCGCACGCCACGATCCCCCAGGTCACCACGATCATCAGCGTCGACTACGAGAACATCGCTCGCGTCCGAGTCGCTCGCAACCCAGCCTTCAAGTCCGAATTCGGATTTTCGCTCACTTACCTTCCGTTCATCGCCTACGCCGTCGCATCGGCACTACGTGAGTACCCCAAGTTGAACGCATCTGTAGAAGATAAGGGCCTACGCGTTCACCCCAATGTCGACCTTGGCATCGCAGTCGACATCAACCACACCGGTCTCATGGTTCCGGTCGTACGGACGGCCCAAGACCTCAGCATCACAGCACTCGCGCGTCAGATGCAGGAACTCGCAAACGGAGCACGCGACCGCAAACTGAGCATGGATCAGATCTCCGGGAGTACCTTCACCATCACCAATGTGGGTGCCTACGGCACGATTGCAGGCACTCCGATCATCAATCCCCCCGAGGTCGCAATTTTGTGTGTCGAGGGCATTAGCAAACAGCCGGTAGTAGTCGAAATGCCCGATGGCGACACCATCGGCATACATCACATGGGTGCGCTCTCACTGTCTTGGGATCATCGCGCCATAGATGGCGCCTATGCGGGTGAGTTTCTTGCCCGCACCCGCACGATTCTCCAGACGACGGACTGGTCACATCTCGTCTAGTTATTCCACCATCATCGGTGGAGCATCGTCATGACTGCGTCGTAACCGGACTTCCTTCAGGAATAAGGCGACGATAAAACCGAGCACAAGAATAGGAACAGCGACCAAGAAGACAGTGTCCAGAGCGTTGGTGAATGCACCGAGTACCACCACCTTTATCTCCGTGGGCAAGGATGCGATCTTTGAGATGGCGCTCGTAATGTCGGTGATATCGACATTGCCGTTCGGAAATGCGCTAGTTAACTCCTGAGTCAAACGATTCGTCATTACCGCCCCGAAGACAGCAGTTCCGATGGTGCCACCTATCGAGCGGAAAAATGTCGAACCGCTCGTTGCTACACCGACGTCCCGAGGGTTAACAGAGTTTTGCACGGCAAGAATCAACGTCTGCATGATGTTTCCAAAGCCGAGCCCGAGGATAAACAGATACACCGCGATCTGCCAATAGGGAGTATCCATCTTGATCGTTGATAAAAAGAACATCCCGATTGCGGCCAAGGCCGTCCCAATGATGGGGAATATCTTGTAGCGACCGATCGCAGAGATGACGCGTCCCGAGACAATAGATGCCAACAAGAGTCCAGCCATCATGGGCACAAGCTCAAGGCCAGCTGCCGTCGGAGTAGCTCCGCGCACCAACTGCAGAAACAGCGGCATGAAGACGATCGCGCCAAACATTGCGAAGCCCACTATGAATCCGATAATGCTGGTGCCGCGGAAGACGGAGTTACGGAAGAGAGCCATCGGAACTATCGGCTCCTTCACGCGCAGTTCCCACAAAACGAACACGACAAGAAGAGCGATAGTCCCTGCGCCCATGATCAGGATCGTCGGTGATCCCCACTCATAACGGCTGCCACCCCACTCAAAAATAAGTAACAGAGCACTCACCCCGGCGACGAGCAACACCGCGCCGACGTAGTCAATAGAGTGCTCCACCCGCTTCTTGGGAACCTGCAAGACATAGGTAATGACAAGGAAAGCGGCAATACCAATCGGGATATTGATGTAGAAAATCCAACGCCACCCGCCGAAATCCACAAAGAAGCCGCCGAGTAGTGGCCCAGCAACACTTGCGATCGCGAATACACCACCGAATAGACCAGTGAACTTACCCCGGTCACGTGGCGGGATGATGTCGGCAATCACCGCCATCACAAGCACCATGAGACCGCCACCACCAAGGCCTTGGATGCCACGGGTGATGACGAGCATGAGCATCGATTGCGAGGCACCGGCTAGCAGGGAGCCAAGCAGAAAGATAACGATGGCTGCTTGCAGCATGATCTTGCGACCATACAAATCCGAGATCTTCCCCCAGATTGGCGTGGAGGCAGTGCTTGCGAGCAGGTAGGCGGTGACGACCCACGACAATTGCGCGAGGCCATTGAGTTCGCTGGTTATTCGCGGTAGCGCCGTGGACACGATTGTCTGATCAAGTGCGGCGAGAAACATCGTCAGCATGAGCGCTGTCATGGTCAGCTTTAGCCGACCGCCATGGATGAGTTCGTGATCGGGTGCGCCCTCTGCGATTAACGTCGCTTCTGGATCTGGGGTTGTGCTCGGATCCGGTTCGCTCACGTGCGAATTCGTCACAAATGTCCTTGTCAATGATTTGTCGGGATAACACCCGACTCATCAATCATACGCTCCTACCACCGCGCCAAGTTCAGTCCGGTTTCGCGAGATTTATCTCGTGAACGATCTCCAGACCGTCCTCGTCGTCCCATTGCTCAGATACGGCCACGAACCCGAAATTCCGCACGATTCGTAGGGAAGTGTCGTTCGTAGGACTCACACTCGCGCGCACAACCCGGACCTCAGGCTCTAGTGTGGCCCACTCGATGAGCGCTGCCACGGCAGCTTTCGCATAGCCGAGCCGTCGGAACTGCGGATCTGTCTCGTAACCAATCTCGACCATGCCACATTCATCCGGCCGCCCATGAAACCCAGCACGGCCTACTGCCTTGCCCAGACCGGGATCCCACACCACGCGAGTCACCCAATGCGCTTCAGCCGGGTCTCGGGCGATCTGCTCTGCTCGCCTCAACCACACACCACGTTGATCCTCGCCCGAGAAAAAGGGGGAAAGCGGAATCGATGAGTGGACTTGCGCTTCTGCTAGATCGCCGACAGAGAGGGCAAGCATCGTCTCGTGATTGAGTTCGATAAGTTCGACTCTGCGCACATGCAACTTCATTCCCCCACTCGTACAAGAGTCCCACCTTGACCAGCAGACGCGAGGCAAGCTTCTGCCACGCCAATCGTCGCTAGTCCTTCACGCAGAGTGACAATCCCGTCGCCTGTGCCGAGTACGGCATCACGGAACGCCTCATGCTCCACGCGAAGCGGCTCTTGCTTCGGGAAAGCGAAGCGCACCACGTCACCTTCGGTGACACCCCGGAATCCTGCGACGGTGTCCCACACTGTCTCAACAGATCCGTTGGCATGAAACCAGAGGTCAGCTGTCAAGGAGTCCGCCACGAACGCCCCACGCTCGCCCGTGATGACCGTGACTCGCTCCTTCATTGGCGAGACCCAGTTAATCAAATGATTCGCAATGATCCCACCCGACAATCGAGCCGAGATTGTCACAAGATCTTCGTGGTCACGTCCGGCCCGATGCGCTGTCTGCGCAGAGACGGTCTGGTAGGTCTGGCCACTCACCCAGGCGGTCAGGTCAATATCGTGCGTCGCGAGGTCCATGACTACGCCAATATCTGCGATGCGGGGTGGGAATGGTCCCTGCCGACGCGTTGCGACCTGATAAACATCACCGAGATCTCCATTGGCTAGGCGTTCACGTGCTTGCTGCAACGCCGGGTTGTATCGCTCAATGTGCCCGACCGCGGCCACGACCCCTCGCGATTCGAACGCCTCAACGATGTCGATTGATGAGGAAACATCTAGAGATAACGGCTTTTCGATCAAGGCATGAACGCCCGCCTCAGCCAGTATCAATGCCACGGAGCGATGGAAAATCGACGGAACAGACACTACGCAATAGTCGACACCAACATTCAGCAACTCATCGACGGAATTGACGACAGGGCGCCCTTGCGCGTTCAGCGGATCTCCGACCGGGTCAGCGATAGCCACGAGATCGACCCCCGGTAAAGCTGCGAGGACTCGAGCATGCGCACGACCCATGGCGCCAAGACCGATAACACCAGCTCGGAGCATCACGCACCCGCCTTCGCTACGGCATTGACCGCTTCAATGATGCGTTCGAGATCTTGTGCGCTTAAAGACGGGTGCACGGGAAGGCTCAGGCACTCTGCCGCAGCCAAGCTCGTGCATGGCAGATCTACTCCGACCGCATAACGCGCTAGGGAGAGCAACTCGTGATTGGGCACCGGGTAGAAGACGCCCGTGCCGACCCCGCGCCCGCTCAGTTGCTCAGCGAATGCTTCGCGGTCATGACCTGGCACACGAATCGTGTATTGGTGATACACGTGGGTAGCTCCGGAAGCAATCTTAGGAATCATTACGCCATGTAGACCAGCATCGAGCGCCGCGGCATTCGCCTGTCGCTGAGCCGTCCACCCTGCCAGCTTTGTCAGCTGGACCCGTCCGATCGCAGCGTGGATATCCGTCATACGCGTGTTGAAGCCAACGATTTCATTGTGGTAGCGAACTTCCATGCCTTGATTGCGCAAGAGACGCACCTGACGGGCAACTTCATCGTCGGCCGTGACGACCATGCCACCTTCACCTGAGGTCATATTCTTCGTTGGATAAAACGAGAAAGCTGCCGCAATGCCAAATGCCCCGACCGGAGTCCCTGCGAGGGCTGCTGCGTGAGCTTGGGCTGCATCTTCGAAAAGCAGCAATCCACGCGCAGAAGCTATTGCCGAGAGCCGGTCCATCGCGGCAGGATGCCCGTAAAGATGGACCGGCATGATCGCTCGCGTGCGTGGAGTGATCGCTGCCTCGACCGCATCGGGATCAAGGCAAAAGAAGTCATCGATATCGGCAAACACCGGTGTCGCGCCCGTCAGAACCACCGAGTTAGCCGTCGCGGCAAATGTGAATGACGGAACGATGACCTCATCGCCAGGCCTGACTCCCGCAGCAAGCAGAGCCAGATGGAGAGCCGAAGTTCCAGAGTTGACCGCGATGCAGTATCGACCAGCGACAACCTCGGAGAACTCCGCTTCGAAGGCCGCTACCTCGGGACCTTGGGCGAGCATGCCTGATTGGAGCACTCGATCGACCGCTGCACGTTCATCATCACCAATAATCGGCTTGGCTGCCGGAATTGTTGTCACGAAGTCTCCTCGCGCAGAAAGCCGGAAACCTCTACGTACGACATGGCAGTCCGCGGACATATCCAGCGCCCGGCACCTACAGAATCCAATTGCACTCCGGCACGCCCCACCCAACCAATGCGCTGTGCTGGCACACCAGCGACTAACGCAAAGTCGGCTACGTCTCGAGTGACGACTGAGCCTGCCGCGACCATCGCCCAGCGACCAACTGTCACCGGCGCCACACATATCGCACGAGCACCGATGGAGGCACCTTCACGGATCGTGACTCCCACCGGGTCCCAGTCGTGCGAAGTTTTGAGTGCACCATTCGGATTGATCGCACGCGGGTAGGTGTCATTGGTCAACACCACTGCGGGTCCAATGAACACGCCCGACTCCACAACAGCCGGTTCGTATACGAGCGCATAATTCTGCACTTTGATGTTGTCACCTAAAGCCGCACCAGGTCCGATGTAGGCGCCTCGGCCGATTACACAGTTCTGGCCAATAGTTGCACCTTCACGCACTTGGGCGAGATGCCAGATGGACGTGCCGTCGCCAATGCTCGCGCGGGCATCGACGTCCGCGGAGTCGACAACAGCAAAGGTCACAGCGCCTCCGATCTTTTCAATAGTTCAGTCTAGGGTCAGATTCGTACAGGGGATTCGACAAACGCGCGCAACACTTCCGCGGAAACTCGCCCATCATGGAACTCATGGACATAAGAGCGGCCGGCCTCCACCATCGCCGGGAGCGCATCTCGATCCCTGATGAGGCCACGCATGACGGTCTCAAAGTCCTGCGGCGTCGCGTCAATCACGGGCACCTCGCCCGGACATAGGTCCCGCACATCGGGCGCCATCCATCCCACGACCACTCGACCGGCCCACATTGCTTCGACACATGCCACGCCGTAACTGCCAGAAAGAATCTGATCGATAAGAATGTCTGTGTTGCTCATGAGGTACGGCATTGCCTCAGGCGCGACGAGGTCTGGCGCCTGGACCATCTCGATAAGTCCTTCTGCATGGAGTTTCTCCAACACCGGCATGATGAAGGCGGAGCCCTTGATCGGTGGATCGGACCTACTGGGTCGATGCAACACCCTTAACGGGCCACTGTGCATGAACGCCGGCGCCATCTCCCATGTCTGGGGCTCCGGAATAACGAGGGGTAGCCAAGTTGCAGTCGGGAGATCAAGCACCATGTCGGGTGTCGACACAAAAATGGGCCCATCAAACGCTGCTGCCGTCGCAGCATTCCGACTGCATTGGATCGTTCGAGCATCAACGAAGTCAGCCGGTGCGTCACGGAAGTACGAATGCGCGATTCGGTCCATATGTCGCTGAGGCAAACGCACTTCGCTGCCGTGTGCAATCAGACCGAGCTGCGTGCCGTTGCGACGCAGTATCTCGATTTCCGGACCGATGTCGTCCGCTACGATGCCCGCTAAAACATCCATAAAGGCATCAACAAGCAGGTGCGAGTAGCGCGTGAGGACTATCTCCATCTCGTCAACCGAGCTGCGAAACCTCGGACGGCCCGACGTCGCCAGCACGCGATCGGGTAACCGACGTGAGTTACCGGGAAGGCTAAAACTTTCGGCATCGACACGTCCGTATTCACGAAGTGCACGCGCCCACTCATTCGCCTGACTCGCGTAGTTGGCTGGCCCAATACCGACTCGGGCACACGCGAGCAACCCGGAGCTCGGGACTACTTCTTCATCTCGCACCCATGCAGTCATGCTCCGAGCATCATCATCTATTCGGTCTACGAAATCACTTTTCCGTCTGGTTGTCGCGCGCAGTGCCTTTGCCAGTTCTGAAGGTTTACCAATTGGATACACAACTCCGGCTTTCGATTCCTTTATGGCGTCAGCCCCCACGCTGCTATCCGCGATCACTGCTGGCAATCCAGCTTGGGTGAAAACGGCCAGCGCCTGATGACCATTCACGCCTTCAGGAATGAGACCCACATCAGCATCCGCAACAAAGTCGATCAGGTCCGTGCCAGGGGGAAGTCCCAACACATGAATGCGGTCCAGCCCGTTTCGCATGGCGCGGCGAAGCGTGGACGTGATGACTTCAAGCCGCTCTGGAGCGAGAAGGACCAGATGAACATCCTCAACTCGCTTGAGAGCCGCCGCGGCGACAAAGAGAGATTTTGACGCCTCATCACTACTCAGCAGGCACACGACTAATGGAACGTCCGCGCTCAGATGCAAAGACGATCGGAGGCCCACCCGGCCATATTAGCGGGGCCGCCACAGAATCTGGTGAATCTCGCACCGTACGCTCTCACCACCATTCCACGATTGGGAGAGCATGGACAGCCTCGTTCACATTGACCCAGACACACAAGACCTCCTATTCCGAGCCGCACGCACCGCCAACACCTTCTCCAGCGACCCGGTGACCGAGGAGCAGGTCCGCGCGCTGTACGACCTGATTCGATGGGCTCCGACGTCAATGAATGCGCAGCCATTTCGGATGGTGTTGGCCCAATCGCCCGCGGCCCGCGAGCGGCTGCTCCCCTACATGAGTGAAGGCAATCGGGCAAAGACTGCCTCCGCGCCCCTCGTCGCGATTCTCGCCGCTGACATCAACTTCCATGAGCACCTGCCCCAGCTAGCGCCCTACAACCCGAAGGCCAAGGACAACTTCGCGGATGACGAAATGTGAGAGAAGTTCGCGCGCAATCAGGCGTGGCTGCAGGCGGGCTACTTCATCCTTGGCGTGCGGGCCTTGGGTCTTGCGGCTGGGCCCATGGGCGGCTTCAATGCGGCCGGGGTCGACGCGGATCTGCTCGCCGGCACATCACTGCGTTCGTTTGTGGTTGTCAATATCGGCAAGCCCGGCGAGAACGCCTCGACGGATCGACTTCCGAGACTCGAATACGAAGAGGTCGTGACCTCGCTTTAGAGGTACTTCACGATGATCATCACGACAATCACAGTGAGGAAAAGCACTGCGATGTAGGTGTCGAACCACATGTTTAACCATCGTGACACTCGTGCATGCGCCGCGGGCTTGAGACCGAAGTTGTTGTCCAGGAGATTGACACGAGTCATCGACGCGAAGACCAGTGTGGTGGTCGCCGTGATGAGCAAACACCACGGGCACAACGCACCAATGACAAAATATGCTTCCAAGAAGAGCCACACGGCAAAGAGGAATCCGAATGTGTAGAACGCCTGAGCCGTCAACATGAACCAGCGTGGGAACTTCACACCGCCCAGAGCCGCAACAGCCAAGGTGACCACGATCGGCTCGGTCACGAGCCCAAGGAATGAGTTGGGCCATCCGAAGAGATTGGCCTGCCAAGTGATTCCGACCTTGCCGCATGAGATCAGCGGATTGATATCACAGGCGAGAACTGCATTGGGATCCTTGGCGAGTGCGATCGCGTCTATTGACAGCACGAAGGCCGCGACGAGCCCGAGGATGCTCGAAATGAGCATTTCGACGTACGCCCCAACATGGCGCGACTGTCTCGGCACGGAGACGTCAACGACCTCGCTCATGGAACTCCTTTTCGATGTGGTGTGGTCATCGTACGGACCCTGCCCCGGGTACGCCCGCCGCGCGGCCCCTTAGAGGGAACCGACGAGCAGAGTCCCGGCGAAACCTAGGACGACGAGGAGGCCCGTCCAGTTCCGCTCAACCTCATAGGACTCCGGAATCATCGTGTCGACGATCATGGCGAGTAGTGCACCCGCGGCAAAGGATTGTGCGACGCCAGCAGCGATCGGCGAGGCCGAGGCGAGGACCAGCGGGCCCAGGGCGCCCGCGATGGCCGAGGCGATGACTACCGAGCCCCACATCTTCATAACCGACCCGAACCGCCAGCCGGATCTCATGAGACCGCTTGATGAGGCCATCCCCTCAGGGAAGTTCGACAAAACAATGCCCGCGAAGAGCTGGGGTGAGACTCCGCCGCTCAGGACGGTGAGACCTAGCACGAGTGACTCCGGCAGACCGTCAAGGACGCTGCCGAGCGCGATAGCCAACCCCGAGGAGTCGTCGCTTCCTTGGGGGGCCTTACGGCGGCGGCCGCCCATACGCCCGATGGCCTTGGACCCGAGGACAAACACCAGAGCTCCTGCAATCAAAGCAAGCAGCAGCCAATGAATGGGGGTCTCAGGGCTCGCCTCCTCGACTAAGTCATATGCGACCGAGGCGATTAGGACGCCACTACCGAGCGCCATAACCACGGCTACGAAGCGCGCCGATGGCTTGAAGAGGCGTACGGCCACACCACCGAGCAGGAGCGACATTGCAGCCAAACCCGCCCAGCCCCCAGCAATCAGCCACATGCCTCCAGAGTACGAGTTTCGAGGCCAAGAATTCGCAGGTATCCTGAGGCCCAGAATTGCTAAAGAGGGGACAGTCGTGACAACACGAGAGCGAAACTACGGTGGCGGAGTCATCGGAGCCTTGAAGAAGTTCGAAGGCGGTATCGAGTCACTGCTCTTCAACGGCCGCTGGCTTCTGGTGCCCTTCTATCTAGGCCTGCTCCTTGGCTTGGTAGTTCTCGTCGTGAAGTTCGTCCAAGAGTTCATTCATTTGGCCTCCATCGCGTTGGATGCATCCCTCAAGGACACCACGATTAGCTTGCTCGAACTCCTCGACATCGTTCTACTTGCCAACCTCATCCTTATTGTGATCTTCAGTGGCTATGAAAACTTCGTTTCGAAGATCGCTGTGGCGCAAGATGCCGAAGACCGCCCATCGTGGATGGGCAAAGTCGACTTCTCCGGGTTGAAGATCAAACTCATCGGATCTCTCGTCGCCATTTCGGTGATCCAATTGTTGGCGGTCTTCCTTGAGCCCGACGAAATGAACACAGACCACGTGTTCTGGATGATCATCATCCATCTCACCTTTGTCGTCTCCGGAGTCCTGTTTGCGGTGATGGACTTCATTGCAGACAAGCGGGCGATCATCGACATCGCGGCCGAAAAAGCCGCGCTCGAACTTCAGATCCTGGAGAAAGAACACGGCTTTGAAAAGGGATACGCCGCGAAACTCGATCCGACGGGTCAATAATCCCCTCATCAGAAAACGTGGGGTGGTGAGCACCATCTTCGTTTATAGGGATTGGTGAACGTCAAAGTCTCTTCGGGATTACCGGCGATCGCCCAATTGCCTTCATGCACCAGATGATGATGGTGATGACATAGGCCGGCCAGATTGTCGGTGGTAGTTGTTCCACCGTGCGCCCAATGGATCACGTGATGTATTTCGTGGATGGGCGAGTGACAGTTGGGGAATCTGCACCGGCCACCGTCTCTCGTGAGGACATAGCGACGAAGTGCCGTCGGAATCGTCCGCACTTTGGCTGAGATCGAGTCGATGCAGCCGCGCGGATCGAGAGTGAGCAGTCGGGTAGTCGCGTCGCACGAGATGCGACGGGCTGCCTCCGCCGTGATCGGCGTGACGGGCTGACCAGTGAAATTCTCGATCCATCCTGGGAGGGTGCTCTGGGCGCCTCGTTCGCACGTGAGCGACTCCGTTGGAATCGTGATGTGGACGACTGGTCGCTGACCTTGCACAGAAGGCAGCCCGTCGGGACCGCTCACGGAAGCAGCTGCCGCCACGATGTGCGCGAGTGCGGCCATATTGCGCTGGGAGAAGGTAGGGGCCGAGCCGGAGATCTTTGGATCAACCAATGTGGGGGCGCTTGGGTCACAGTCCGCTAGTCGAGTGGCCTCGCGTGCAGCCGCGAGAGCCGTGAGTAGAGACTCACCTAACTCAGGTGGCAACAGCCCATCAAGGCGTACGTATCCATCAAACGTGCGCGAAACGTGCAGCCCAACCCGATCGCGGCGCTTCGCTGCGTCTGCCTCATCAAGGGCGTCTGGGTCAAGGGCATGCAAGTGCTCGAAGAGAATGCGACCGAACTCCTCAGGCTCTACGCCTGCCGCCGCATAGGCCAACTCCGCTTCCATGGCCGATAGCCCGGGCCGAAGTTGTGGAAAGGCTTTGTGCGCATCTGCGAGGACCGCCACGTGGCTCCAGGAGACTTGGCCGTCTGCCCATGCCTCAACCATCACCGGACATGTCAATGAGGCGTGTGACTGGGCGACTAGTCGGCCCGCAGCTGCTGAGCCATCGCCGGTGTGGGCCCGCAGCCACGCTTTGGGATTGGCAAAGCCGTCGGCCGCCCACTCGCTGCCCGATGCGTGCACACCCACGACGCCAGCCAGCGCAGCTTCGAGACGGCGGCGCTCCCCCGCGAGTGCAACCGCGATGTCACCTGCGCCCACACCGGTCGAACTGGTGATGCCGTCTGTGCCACGCGAAACGAGCGCGACGAGCTCGTCCATCACCTCTGCGAGGGAAGCAACTACTTCAGTTGCGGAACGTGTCGGGATAACCCGAGGACGCAGATCTCGCACGCGCACATCGACGCGACGGCGGCGAGACCGACGCGGAGCGGAGGTTGCTACGGACATGTAGGGGCCTTTTCGACGGGGGGGGTCAGGGGCGTAATCCCAAGGAGACGCAATCCCGGCCGAACGGCCAATAAGTCCAAGTAACTAAACGACAAATGTGGTTCTAGAAAGCGAACCAACTGCGTGACAACATACTATGCGATAGGTCTGACAACAACAAGTATCAAGACGAATAATCCACAAGTTTTTCTAAACAATTTTTCGATACGAAACTTCG
>CAFBMR010000025.1_pt1 | contig 19047 bp, 17 predicted proteins | sample 7269021 | NCBI WGS metagenome assembly CAFBMR01 (sample SAMEA6814071, study PRJEB35770) | uncultured Actinomycetes bacterium | biome: Freshwater; feature: Freshwater reservoir; material: water | place: Czech Republic | collected 2017-05-23 | depth 30m m
CGTACTGCGCCTCCCACTCTCAAGTTTGGCGACAAAGGCCCGGCCGTACAGATCTTGCAGAATGCACTTCGCGTACCGAAGGTTCACGCCAAGGGCTTCTTTAATCGCAAGACGCAGCGTGCGGTCAAGGCATTCCAATTGCGCATGGGAATTCGTGCTTCTGGCGTCGTCAACGCCCCCACGTGGGCTGCCCTCGGGCCGAGTGTGTCGCGCGATGCGGCCCGTACCGCCGCTGCGGCTCCTGCCGATGGGCTGCCGTGGCAGACCTTCGCGGCCCGTGACATGTACGGCTACCGCACTAGCGCCTACCAGGGCAAGTACTTCGATGCCAGCATCGAGCGGCTGCGCCTGTGCATCGTGCAGCGTGAGGCAGGCGGCGATTACGCAGCCGTCTCCCGCTACGGCTACCTCGGCGCCTACCAGTTCATGGGATCCTGGAACTCCGCTATCCGCAGCTATCTCAAGCCGGAGATGACCGCGAAGTACGGCCAGGCCGGCGCGAAGGCCGTGGATGCACTAGCGGGCCAGAGCATCAACCGGTGGAATCGCTTCTGGCAGGACGCTGCGTTCTACGCGGTGCTCGATCAGGCCGGCGACCAGTGGTACGGCGGCTGGTTCGACTGCACCGGCAGCGGCACCTGGCCCAATCCGGCCTACGCCAACTACTCACCTTTCGAGGGCTAACCGCTCCTCCAAATTTCGGTGAGATCCAGCAGAAAAACCGGTGAATGCGACCAAAGTTCGGGGGAGTGGTTCAGGGCTTCCCGACGGGGATAGTCGTTGCCACTGTTCGTAACGTCTCAGCGAAGAAGTCATTGCCCTTGTCGTCGACTACGACGAATGCCGGGAAGTCCTCCACCTCGATGCGCCACACCGCTTCCATGCCCAACTCAGGGAAGTCGAGAACTTCGACCTTCTTGATGTTGTCCTTTGCGAGGCGCGCGGCTGGTCCGCCGATAGAGCCGAGGTAGAAACCACCGTTTTCGCGGCAGGCATTGGTCACCGCTGCGCTGCGATTGCCTTTAGCGAGCATGACATGGGATCCGCCCGCTTTCTGGAACTGATCTACGTATGCATCCATGCGCCCGGCAGTGGTGGGACCAAACGAACCTGACGCGTAGCCCTCGGGCGTCTTGGCCGGACCGGCGTAGTAGACCGCGTGGTCCCGCATGTACTGCGGCATCTCCTCGCCGCGGTCGAGCATCTCCTTGATGCGCGCATGGGCAATATCGCGTGCAACGACCATCGGGCCGGTGAGCGAGACGCGCGTCTTCACGGGAAGGGCACTCAGCTGAGTGCGGATAACGTCCATTGGTTGCGATAGGTCAATGCGTACGACGTCGCCGTCGAACTCTTCTTCGTGAACGTCTGGCATGAAGTGCACTGGGTCGCGTTCGAGCTGCTCGAGGAAGACTCCCTCCGCGGTGATCTTCGCCAGAGCTTGTCGATCTGCGGAGCATGACACCGCGATCGCGATGGGAAGTGAAGCGCCGTGGCGGGGAAGTCGAATCACGCGAACGTCATGGCAGAAGTACTTGCCACCGAACTGCGCACCAATACCGAATTCCTGGGTCATCTTCAGGATCTCGGCTTCCATCTCGATGTCACGGAACCCGTGCCCACTGGGTGATCCGTGGACCGGAACCGAATCGTAGTAACGCGCGCTCGCGTACTTCGCGGTCTTGAGCGCATATTCCGCACTCGTGCCACCAATGACAACAGCGAGGTGGTAGGGCGGGCACGCAGCAGTGCCGAGACTACGCAATTTCTCATCGAGGAACTTGCGCAGTCCGGTCGGATTAAGCACGGCCTTGGTCTCCTGGAAGAGCAGGCTCTTATTGGCGGAACCGCCACCCTTGGCCATGAACAGCAAGTGGTATTCGGCCTCTTGCCCATGATGTGTATTGGCGTAGAGCTCGATTTGGGCCGGCAGGTTCGTGCCGGTATTGCGCTCTTCCCACATCGTCATCGGCGCCATCTGGGAGTAACGCAAGTTGAGTACGCGGTAGGCGTCGTAGATGCCCCTCGACAGATGCATTTCATCTTCGCCGGGAGTGAGCACATGCTGTCCGCGCTTACCCATCACGATTGCGGTGCCAGTGTCCTGACACATGGGGAGAACGCCGCCGGCTGAAATGTTCGCATTCTTCAACAGGTCGAGTGCAACGAATCGATCGTTTGGGCTCGCTTCGGGGTCGGAGAGGATCTTCGCGAGTTGTGCGAGGTGGCCCGGGCGCAGCAGATGCTGGATGTCACGGATGGCCTCGTAGGCGAGGCGTGAGAGCACCTCAGGCTCGACCTGAAGGAACGTGCGCCCACCTGCGGACATCGTGGAGACGCCCTCGGCACCGAGGAATCGGTAAGGGGTCTCATCGGGACCCATGGGGAGCAGGTCGGTATATGTGAAATCAGTCATGACGTAAGCCTAAGGCGACTCGGGGACGCAATTGCGTCGGCGTCATGGTCTGGAGACATGCTCGCTGAGCAGGTCTCGAATTGTGCCGCTACGTCCACGCATAACAATCGAGTTGGTAGTAGATCCGCCAGCGTGGTAGCGCACACCCTTGAGTAATTCGCCATCGGTGATGCCGGTGGCGCAGAAGAACACGTTGTCGCCGCGAACGAGATCTCCGGTCGTGAGCACTCGGTCAAGATCATGGCCCGCATCGAGTGCCCTACGCCGTTCGGCTTCGTCGCGCGGCCACAAGCGACTTTGAATTTCACCGCCTAAACATTTCAACGCGCATGCGGTGATGATGCCCTCAGGTGTGCCACCGATGCCCATGAGCACATCTACGCCAGTGCCTGAGCGAGCCGCACTGATAGCGCCGGCCACGTCGCCATCAGTGATGAACTTGATGCGCGCACCAGCCTCGCGAATCTCGCGCACCATCTGATCGTGACGCGGGCGATCGAGAATGCAGACTGTGATGTCTGCGATCGTCTCGCCCTTAGCTTTTGCAATCGCCGCGAGATTGACCTTGACTGGTGCGGTGATGTCGATGACTCCGGCGGCTTCGCGGCCCACTACAAGTTTGTCCATGTAAAAAACGGCGCTGGGGTCGTACATGGCGCCCCGCTCGGCAACAGCGAGAACGGAGATCGCGTTGGGCATTCCCTTGGCGGCCAGCGTTGTGCCGTCGATGGGATCTACCGCGACGTCAACCTCTGGGCCAGTGCCATCGCCGACCTTCTCGCCGTTGAACAGCATCGGGGCGTTGTCCTTCTCGCCCTCGCCGATGACGACCGTGCCGTTCATGGCAACGCTAGTGATGAAAGTCCGCATCGCTGCCACAGCGGCACCATCGGCCTCGTCCTTGTCGCCGCGGCCGACATATCGCGCTGCGGCCATGGCTGCGGCCTCAGTCACCCGAACGAGTTCGAGCGCGAGGTTGCGCTCCGGCATCTCTGGCTTGGGGTCCATGTGCTCAGAGTATCGGCCCGTGGGGGACCATAGGTCTCGTGACCGAGATCTCGCCGACGGGGCGCTCCAATCCTCGCCTTCGCCAAACTGCCGGCGACATGGTCCGGTCGCTTGCGCTGGTCCTTGGAGTTGTCGCCGTCATTTTGATCGTGACCCTTCGTCCGCAGCCTGACGCCGTCAAAGTAATCGACTATCAGCCCGAACTCGCGGTAGCTCGGGCTCAGGCTGGATATCCCGTCTTGGCTCCGGTGGGTCTCGACGCGGACTGGCGGGCCACCAGCGTCCGCTGGCAGCCCACAACTGGATCAACCCCAGACAAGGCCTGGCACCTGGGGTTCGTGACCCCTGACGATGCGTACGCTCAACTGGGCCAGTCGAGTACGACGAACGTTAATTACTTGCCGGAGCAGACTGACCGAGGGCAGCCCATGGGCAGAGTCTCGGTTGGTGGATTCGATTGGCAGCAGTACACCAGCAAGGCGGGCCAACGGTCCCTTGTTCGGGTCGATCGTGGCGTCACGATCGTTGTGACGGGCACCGCTGACTGGGCGGCGCTGGAGTTGTTTGCGACCTCACTCCGGAGCTGAATCCAGCCGGTTTTGGGCACCTTCAAGCCAGACACGACAGGTGGCGGCGAGTTGTTCGCCTTTCTCCCACAACGCCAGTGACTCCTCAAGGCTGATGCCACCGGCTTCGAGCGACTTCACGACTTCGGTGAGCGCGGCGCGGGCATCTTCGTAGGAGATTTCGCTGGCCGGATTTGTTTTGGTCATGATTCGTCCTTTGTTCTTGTGGCCGTTAATTCACCGCGAGCGACGCGAATGCGAAGTTCGCCAAGCATGGGCACTTCTTGAGGATCTCGAACAACGACTCCCGCGTGCTGCACAATCGAATATCCACGATCTAAGGTTGCCGCAGGTGATAAGGCACGTACGCGTGCTGACAGCTGATCGATTTCGACGAGGCCGTGCTGAACGCGGCTGGTGATGGTGCTCCGAATGCGCCTGCGGCTTTCGTCGATAAAGCGCGAGTCTTGCTCTACGCGGTTGCTCACCACTCGAAGTCCGCGTTGTTGAAGTTGAGTGATCGTGCGGAGCTCCTCGCCTACGTCGGGCACAATGCGCTTAGCCGCGTCGGTGGGTGTCGATGCGCGTAAGTCTGCAACGAGGTCGAGGAGTGGGCTGTCTTGCTCATGTCCAATCGCGCTGACCACAGGCGTGTGGCACCTTGAAACTGCCCGAATTAATGCTTCATTACTGAAGGGGAGAAGGTCCTCAAAGCTCCCGCCCCCTCGCGCGATGACGATGACATCGACGTCGGCCAAGGCGTCCAATTCGGCAAGAGCCTCGGTGACTTCTGCTACACAAGCGACACCCTGCACCGCCACCTCGCGTACCTCGAAGGAAACGCCGGGCCAACGCAGACGCGAGTTGACTAACACATCGTCTTTGGCGGCTGCGGCACGACCGCAGATTAAGCCGATGCGCTGGGGTAGGAACGGAAGTCGCTTCTTTCGGTCTGAGGAGAAGAGGCCCTCGGCAGTGAGTACTTGTTTGAGACGCTCGAGTTGCTCGAGCAAGGTGCCCACCCCGACTGGGCGAATTTCCCTGGCCCGGAGGTGGAGGGTCCCCTGTGAGGCCCAGTACTCCGGTTTCGCGAAGACCACCACGCGTTGTCCCTCTTCGATCGCCGGCGTAACGGCATCGAGCGCGGCAGCAGAGATCACTACGCTCACCGAAAACTGCTCGTCGGTGTCCCGAAGAGTGAGGTACTGCTGAGCGCCTGGGCGGCGCCGCAGTTGTGCTATCTGTCCCTCGACCCAGATCGAGCCGAGTCGGCCGATGTAGTCGTTAAGAATCCGTGCAATCTGGCGCAGGGGAGCGGGCTCCTCCGGCGAAGTCTGCAAGGTCATGAAGTGCAGGGTACGGTGTAGTCGTGGGAAAGGTATTGCTTGCATCGCCTCGCGGGTATTGCGCCGGGGTTGACCGTGCAGTTGTCGCCGTGGAGAAGGCCCTAGACCTCTATGGCGCTCCGGTCTACGTGCGCAAGCAGATTGTTCACAATAGGCATGTCGTGGAGACGCTTGAGGGGCGCGGCGCGATCTTTGTCCAAGAACTTGACGAGGTACCCGAAGGCTCAACCGTTGTTTTCTCCGCGCACGGTGTCGCTCCTTCAGTGCACGTCGAGGCCCAAGAACGCAACCTCAAGGCAATTGATGCGACGTGTCCGCTTGTGACCAAGGTGCATCTCGAGGCCAAGCGATTTGCCTCGGAGGGCTACCAGATCCTCCTCATTGGGCATGAAGGTCATGAAGAAGTCGTGGGCACTATGGGAGAGGCGCCCGAGGCCATCACGATCATTGATGGGCCCGACCACGTGGCGGATGTTGAGCGTGATGAGCGACCTTTGGTGTGGCTGTCGCAGACCACGTTGTCCGTTGACGAGACGCTCCTGACGGTCGATCGACTCCAGCAGCGATTCCCCAACTTGCAGAGTCCGCCGTCGGATGACATCTGCTACGCCACGCAGAATAGGCAACTGGCTGTGAAGGAGATCGCGCCACGTTGTGATGTCGTTGTTGTTGTGGGTTCTGGCAACTCGTCAAACTCTGTTCGGCTCGTCGAGGTCGCACTCGAATCGGGCGCTGCCACTTCTTATCGCGTGGACGTTGCCAGCGAACTCGATCGTGCGTGGTTTGCCGGTGCATCAACGGTGGGAGTCACGAGTGGCGCATCTGTCCCGGAGATCCTCGTCAGCGGTGTTCTCGCGCAACTGGATGAGTGGGGATTCGGAGATGTTGAAGAGGTCGTTTCTGCGCAGGAGACCTTGATTTTCTCACTTCCGCCAGAACTTCGCCGTGACCTGAAGGCCGCAGGGCGGGCTTAGTTTCTGCGTGCGCGACTGCGTCGTACGAAACAGGTCACTAAGGCCGCAATCACGGATGCCAGGATGAACGGCGCTGCGCGACCGAGTGAATCCAGCAGGTTGAGGGTTTCGGAGATAACGAGCGAGTTGCTTCGCGTTAACGTGGCTTGACCGACTGTGAGAATCGTGAAAGCGATAGCGAGTGGCGGAGCAATCGCACTCCACCACATGGAAGCGCGTTGCGAAGCCATAGCGCAGTAGACGGTCGCAGCGAGAAGGCCGACACCAGTAACCCAGCCAATGCCCTGCTTGCGAATAAGAATGTCGGCGATCGCCATCAGCACGGTCACTCCAACGATGATGACCCAGACCCAGCGAGTTGATAATCCGCTATCTGTGGCAAGAGGCACCGGGGCGGAACTCTCGGGTGCGGAAGCGGTGGTGTTGGTGAAGGGTGAATTCGGACTCAATGCCGGCACTGATTGCTCGCGGACTTCGGGGGTAACCTCGTCAAGGACAGCCACGGTCGCGACCGGCACTTCAGCGCGAAACGCCTCATCGGGGAGTACATCCTCGACTCGAGCTCGCTCCGAAGGCAGCGCTGGGATGGCATCGGTATGAACTTCATCGTCCACTGATGCGGCCCGGAACAGGCGTCCGGTGCTGGTCTGATCTTCGGTCACGCTTCCTAGGCTACGGCAGCCCCATCAGCGATCTGTTCATCCGTGGGTCGACGGGCCGCAGTCTCAATCTGAGTGACTTCTGGCAGTGGGCTTTCTCCGACGCCCAGGGCGTTCATTTTGCGCGCCGTCACGAACACTCGAGCCTCCATGCTGGCCACGTAAGTGTTGTAGTGACCCACTGCACCATCGAGAGATTTACCGAGTTTGCTCAAGTGCCCGGTCAGGGTGACGAGTCGGTCGTGCAGTTCGCGTCCGAGCGTGGCGATTTCACGCGCATGCTCAGCGACTGCCTCTTGACGCCACATTAAGTCGACAGTGCGCAAGAGCGTCCAAAACGTCGTAGGTGTGGCGAGCACAACCTGCTTAGCGAAAGCCCGATCCAGCAATCCCGAGTCCTCCGCGAGTGCTGCAGCAAGGAGCGCTTCACTTGGGACGTACGCGATGACGAAGTCGGGGCTGGGTTCGTATGCTCGCCAGTACTGCTTGGTGCTGAGGCGATCTATGTGGCCACTCATCTCCTTGGCATGTGCGGCGAGCAGAGCTCTGCGCTCCAGAGGGTCGTCGGTGTCTTGGGCCTTCAAAAATGAGTTGAGCGGGACCTTTGAATCGACCACTAAATTGCGGTTGTGATCGAGATGGATGATCAGGTCCGGGCGAATCACTCCGGCTTCGGTGCTCTGGTGGTCCTGCTCGGTGAAGTGGACGCGTTCGAGCATGCCCGCCGCCTCGACCATGCGTCGAAGTGATGCTTCGCCCCACGCGCCACGAACTTCGCTGCGTCCAAGGGCGGCATGCAAGTTGCCCGTCTCTCGACGTACGGAGTCTGCAGTTTGGGCGACCTGACGCAATTGTTCGGAGAGAGTTGCGCTTAAGCCCGCTTGATCTGCGGCACGTGATCGTTCGACCTGATCGATGCGCTGGGCAATGCGATCGAGCGACTCACCGACCGGACGGAGCAGGTCCTCGGCCGGTTGAGCCTCGGCTCGACCTCGACGTAGGCCGAGCAGCCAGCCGCCGAGACCGGCGAGAACGAGCAGGGCAATAACCAGGAGGGCAGAGACGAGGAGCACCAATGTGATCGACATGGCTCCAACTGTGGGCGAGGGGTCTGACAGTTAGGCCGCGCCGCGCCGCACCTAGGATGACCGATCATGGGCCTCTCCATCGGAATCGTCGGTCTTCCCAATGTCGGCAAATCGACGCTCTTCAATGCCCTCACGAAGAACCATGTCTTGGCCGCCAACTATCCCTTCGCGACCATTGAGCCCAACACTGGCGTGGTCGGGGTGCCCGATGAGCGTCTGGACACGCTGGCCGAGATCTTTGGGTCGCAGAAGATCCTTCCGGCGGCTGTGACCTTCGTCGACATCGCTGGCATCGTCAAAGGCGCGAGCGAGGGTGCCGGCCTAGGCAATCAGTTCTTGTCGCATATCCGAGAGTCCGACGCGATCTGCCAGGTCCTCCGCGCTTTCGCCGACCCCGATGTCGTACACGTGGAGGGGCGAGTCGATCCGGCTGAGGACATGGCCACGATTAATACCGAGTTGATTCTCGCTGACCTACAGACGATCGATAAGGCACTGCCGCGATTGGCCAAGGAAGCGCGCATCGACAAGTCAAAGTTGGATGTCGTCGCCGCGGTCGAGCGTGCGCGTGAAGTGCTTAATGGAGGTAAGACCGTCTTTGCTGCCGGCCTTGATCCCGAACCACTTCGCGAGCTGCACCTGTTGACTGCAAAGCCATTCGTTTATGTGATTAATGCTGATGAAGCATCGTTGGTCAACTCGGATTTCCGTGCCAAGATGCGCTCCCTGGTCGCACCAGCTGAGGCTGTTTTTCTTGATGCCCAGACCGAAGCCGAACTCGTCGAGTTGTCCGACGAGGAAGCACTTGAGCTCTTGCAGTCCGTTGGCCAAGACGAGTCGGGGCTGCACGCGCTCGCACGCGTCGGCTTCGACACACTTGGCCTGCAGACCTATCTGACAGCGGGACCCAAGGAAGCGCGCGCCTGGACAATTGCGAAGGGCGCGACTGCGCCTGAGGCTGCTGGTGTGATTCATACCGACTTCCAGCGCGGATTCATCAAGGCCGAGATTGTGTCCTTTGCGGACTTGGTGGACTCAGGTTCCATGGCGGAGGCGAAGTCCCGTGGCAAGGTCCGTATCGAAGGCAAGGAATACGTGATGGCCGACGGCGACGTGGTGGAGTTCCGCTTCAATGTCTGACGTGCCCTATCCGGTGGCCCTTATTTCACGCTAGAATTGTGTACATGACGACTACGGTTCCACTTGCTGAGGCCCGCGCCAATCTTTCCCAACTCGTTGATGACGCTATGCGGACTCACGAGAGAGTGGAGATCACCCGCAACGGCAGGCGAGCGGGAGTCCTCCTCAGTGCTGAGGACTACGACTCCATCATGGAAACACTCGACATCCTCAGCGACTCCGAGGCGATGGCGGATCTTCGAGAAGCAGACGCGGCTATTGCCCGCGGTGAGATTTACACACTGGAGCAGGTCGCGTCCGAAATGCGCGCACTGGGCCGGCTGCCCGAGTGACGTACTCGATAGAGCTCACGCCTGGCGCGCGCCGTGCGCTGACGCATGATCTTCCCGAGGCCATTGCTGTAGCTTGCTGGAACTTCATCAGCGGTGACCTCGCGGAGCATCCTTATCGCGTCGGCTCTTCACTCCGCGATGAACACCTCGGTAGGTATGCAGCTCGAAGAGGCGAATTTCGCATTATTTATGAGATCCATGATCAGGTGGTCGTCGTTCGGGTCGTCTCAATCCGGCATCGGCGGGACGTCTATCGACCCCGGTGAGCGCGTGAAGGTCAGTCGTACCTGAGAGGGTCTTGCCATGGAACTGTCGGTGGTGGTTGCAGGCGTCGTAGTCGATGCTGATCGCGTACTCATCGCGCAGCGCCGCCGGCCGGTATTTGTTGAAGGTAAGTGGGAGTTTCCCGGAGGCAAAGTAGAGCCTGGCGAGACTGAGCCTGACGCGTTGGTGCGCGAACTCATGGAGGAACTCGATATTGCCTGCACGGTCTTTGAGCGTGTGCCAGGTGAGTGGGATCTCAGCATGGGCGCCGTCCTGCATGTCTATCTCGCCCACATTGAGGCCGGTGCTCCAACTCCCGGCCATGACCATATGAGTGTGCGATGGGTCACTCCCGAGGAGTTCGCCATGGTCGATTGGCTCGACTCTGATCGTGAGGCGCTTCCTGCAGTGGTCAGAGCACTAGCCCAGACCCCTTAGGGTTTCGGGGTGACTGCCACTCGTTCGAACCTTCGCAATGTCGCCATCGTCGCCCACGTCGACCATGGCAAGACGACGCTCGTGGACGCCATGCTGTGGCAGTCGGGAGCGTTTCGCGAAAACTCGGATGTCAATGATCGCGTCATGGACTCCATGGATCTTGAGCGTGAGAAGGGCATCACGATTCTCGCCAAGAACACGGCGGTGAAGTACGGCGATACCACGGTCAACATCATCGACACCCCCGGCCACGCTGACTTCGGTGGCGAGGTTGAGCGTGGGCTGGAGATGGTGGATGGCGTGCTTCTTCTCGTAGACGCCTCCGAAGGACCGCTTCCCCAGACTCGATTCGTCCTGCGCAAGGCCCTCGCCAAGCGTTTGCCCGTTGTGCTGGTCATCAACAAGGTCGACCGCTCCGACGCCCGCATCGCGGAGGTCGTCGACGAGACCTACGAACTCTTCCTAGATCTCGATGCCACAGAGGACCAGATCAATTTCCCGATCATTTATGCATCGGCGAAGGCGGGTCGCGCTTCGCTCAATCGTCCCGATGACGCGGGCATGCCCGATAGCGAAGACCTCACCCCACTCTTCGAGACGCTGCTGAAGACCATCCCGGCGCCCGCCTACACCGAAGGAGCGCCGCTTCAGGCACACGTCACCAACCTTGACGCCTCGCCCTACCTCGGCCGCCTTGCGCTGTGTCGCGTACGTCAAGGCACGATCCGCAAGGGCCAGTCGGTCATGTGGTGCAAGGCAGATGGCAGCCAAGAGCGCGTGCGCATCGCTGAGCTCTTGATCACCCAGGCCCTTGACCGGGTTCCTACCGATGAGGCGGGCCCGGGCGACATCATTGCTGTGGCTGGAATCAGCGAGATCACTATCGGTGAGACCCTCGCGGACGCCGACAACCCCATCCCGCTACCCGTCATCACGGTCGATGAGCCGTCGATCTCGATGACGATCGGCATCAACACCTCACCGCTCGCAGGTCAAACTGGCAGCAAGTTGACCGCGCGGCTGGTGAAGAACCGTCTCGACGCCGAACTCATCGGCAACGTGTCGATCCGCATGCTCGCGACCGAGCGCCCAGACACGTGGGAGGTGCAAGGTCGCGGCGAACTACAGCTGGCAATCCTCGTTGAGCTCATGCGTCGAGAGGGCTTCGAGATCACCGTGGGCAAGCCCCAGGTGGTCACGCGCACAATTGACGGCAAGATCCATGAGCCGGTCGAACGCCTCACGGTCGACATCCCCGAGGACTACCTCGGAGTCGTCACCCAGCTCATGGCGCTGCGCAAGGGCCGGATGGAGCAGATGGTCAACCATGGTTCGGGGTGGGTCCGGATGGACTACATCGTCCCGGCACGTGGCCTAATCGGCTTCCGTACCGAGTTCCTCACGGAGACCCGCGGTACGGGCCTCCTCCACCACGTATTTGAGAAGTTCGAGCCATGGTTCGGTGAGTTGCGCACCCGCCCGACCGGCTCGTTGGTCTCCGACCGTCGAGGCGCGACTACCGGCTATGCGCTGGCCGCCCTGCAGGACCGCGGCACGATGTTTGTGGGCCCGGGCACTGAGGTCTATGAGGGCATGATTGTCGGGGAGAACTCCCGGTCAGACGACATGGACATCAACCCGACCAAAGAGAAGAAGCTCACCAATATGCGCGCGTCAAGCGGCGACATCCTCGTGCCGCTCATCCCGCACAAGCACCTGTCCCTCGAGCAGGCGCTCGAATTCTGCCGTGAGGACGAGTGTGTCGAGGTGACCCCGGTGAGCGTACGCATCCGCAAGGTGGCTCTAGCCGCCACCGATCGAGCCAAGTCCCGGAGCAAGAAAAAGGCTTAATTGACCCCGTTTGCTACCCGCTGGTAACTTTCTCATTGCAATCGGGCGTGCGCGCTGCACAGACGTTCAGCCGGCCCTAGAGTACGAGCGTCATCGATACCCATTCGCTGGCGTGAGACGGGGCCAGGAGGCAGCATGGCAATCGACGTGGCTGTGCCGTCAACGCCCATACCGGCCCCAGAAGTTGCCGGACGATCCCTGAGGCAATTGGCTTGGGCTCGCTTTCGCAAGGACAGGGCCGCCATGACCTCACTTGGTGTTCTAGCGTTCCTGTTCCTCATCGCCATTTTCGCTCCCCTCATCTGTTCGTGGATTGGGGTCGACCCCTACACGTTCAATTCCAGCGCGATATCTGATGACGGTGGCAAGCCGGTCGGTGCATGGGGTGGCATCAGTTGGCAGCACCCCTTTGGAGTCGAATGGGGCACAGGACGGGACATCTTCGCGCGGCTGCTGTATGGCCTTCGCATTTCTTTGATGATCTCGATTATTGCCACGACTATCACGGTCGTTCTTGGCACCTTCTTCGGCATCGTGTCGGGCTATGCAGGTGGCAAGACAGACGCGATCCTGGGCCGTTTCATGGACTTGATCCTGGCGTTCCCCTTCTTGCTCATCGTGTTGGCTCTCTCGGGCGCTTTCACTCAACGAATCACTGCCCTAGGCGTGCCTGAAGGCAATGCATCGCGCATCGTGTATTTGATCCTTATCTTCAGTCTGTTCGGTTGGCCCTATCTCTCGCGCATTATTCGCGGGCAGGTGCTCTCGCTGCGTGAGCGGGAGTTCGTGGAGTCCGCGACTGCCATGGGTGCGAGTGGCCGGCGCATCTTGTTCAAGGAGATTCTGCCCAATCTCTGGGCTCCGATCCTCGTCTACGCATCGCTCACTTTGCCCACCTACATCGGAGCCGAAGCAGCTTTGTCCTTCCTCGGCGTCGGTATCCTGCCGCCTGAGCCATCCTTCGGCGCGATCCTCGCTGACTCAGTGAACTACTTCAAACTCGTGCCGAGTTATCTCTTTATTCCCGGCGGTATCCTCGCCATCCTCGTCGTCACGTTCAACCTCGTCGGTGATGGGGTTCGTGACGCACTTGATCCGCGGGCGGCGCGCAGCTAGCGCCCGTCGCCCGATGCACCACCCGGCCGTCACCCGACGACCGGCGCACTACCACCGGATTCGTCCGGTGCGACCAAGGAGGTTAGATGGTTAAGTCCAAAGCCGGCATTCTTGCCGGCGTTGCGGCCGTCGCAGCCGGATCGCTGCTACTTGCGGCGTGCGGTGGAGGTGGCGGAAGTTCGTCGTCGTCGGGTTCGGCCGGAGAAAAGGGTGGAACTATCTACCTTCTTACGGTCGCAGAGGAGTACGACACCCTCGACCCACAGATCATGTACACAGGTGAGGATCTCGCGCTGTTCGGCGCAACGATCTTCCGGACCCTCACTGCCTACAAGATCTCCCCTGAAGACAAGGAAGGCACGTCGCTCGTTGCCGACATGGCGACCGATACCGGTCGTTCCAGCAATGGTGGCAAGACTTGGGAGTTCACCCTCAAGGATGGCATCAAGTTCGAGACTGGTGCGGCAGTCGGTTGTGCAGACATCAAGTACGGTGTCGCACGCACATTCGATCAGGAGTTGACCGGTGGCGGCCCAACTTATGCAATCGCCTACTTGGACGTCCCCAGTGATGCTGAGGGTGCGTCTCTCTACAAGGGTCCGTTCAACAAGGATGCGACGAATGACGTTGCCGCCTTCGACAAGGCCGTTGTCTGCTCTGCTGACAACAAGACCATCACCTTTAACCTGAAGCAGACGGTGCCGGACTTCAATTACACCGTCACTCTCGCTGCGTTTGCCCCGGTTCCTGCCGGCAGCGCGGCCGGTGCCGACTACGGGAAGAAGCCAGTATCTAGTGGCCCGTACAAGATCTCGGAGTACATCACGGGCAAGGGCGGCAAGCTGGTTCTGGTTCGCAACGATCAGTGGGACCCTGCGTCGGATGGCTACCGCAAGGCGCTGCCCGACTCGTGGGTGACCGACTTTGGTCTGTCAGACACACTCATCGACGAGCGTTTGCTGAAGTCTGAGGGCAACGACGCATTCGCACTGGGCTATGGCCTGACCACAGCGAACCTTTCTGTGGTGTTCGACGATGAGCAGTACGCAAATCGTCGGGTGAATAGCTTCGATGCATATACGCGTTACCTTGCAGTCAACGTGGCCAAGGTGCCGAACCTCAAGGTTCGTCAGGCAATCGGTGTTGCTCTCGACCGCGAGGCTCTTCGCCTCAACGCCGGTGGCAAGTACGCTGGCGATTTCGCTGATGGCGCAGTCAAGCCGAACATCGGTATCGACTATGCACCGACGAAGCTCTGGGACGGACTCCTCGGTCAGCCTGTGCCGGCCACAGGCGATCCGGCGTTCGCTAAGAAGCTCCTTGCGGAGTCGGGCGAGACCAACGTGTCCATCACGTACGACTACGCGGCCGCCGGTGGCGACGCTGACAAGGCAGCTGCGATTGTGAAGGCGTCGCTTGAGCTGGCGGGCATCTCCGTCACGCTCAACCCGATCGAGCCGGGGCAGTACTACGGCACGATCTTTGCGGGCGATCATGAGCTCATGGGTGCCGGATGGGGTCCGGACTGGCCAAACGCCAGCACCGTTATCCCGCCGCTCTTCACTCAGGCCGGCGGTTGGGATCTGTCGCAGGTTGACGATCCCGACTTCAACGCCAAGGTGACGGCAGCACAGACCGAGCTCGATCGCGCCAAGCAGGCAACGATGTGGCAGGAGCTCAACACCTACGCCGCATCGCAGATGTGGATTGTTCCGACCCGTTTCGGTCTCGAGCAGCGTCTCGCAGGCAATAAGGTCGGTCCGGTGTTCATCTGGCCGGCATACGGTTCATGGCCGTATGCCGACATGTCGGTATCGAAGTAGTACACAAGTAGTTGTGGGGGAGGACTTCGGTCCTCCCCCACAACGCGTTAGCAAGAGAGGAGTGAAATGACCGGCTACGTGACTCGGCGAGTGCTCATCATGGTGTTGATGCTGCTCGTGCTCACGTTCGCTGTATTCATTCTCTTCAATCTGTTGCCAGCGGATGTTGCTCGTCTTACGTGTGGCAAAATTTGCACGCCGCAGACGCTCGAAGCGAATCGCATCAAGCTCGGTCTCGATCAACCAGTGCTGATGCAGTTCTGGTACTTCTTCAAGGGCCTTTTTGTGGGTCGCGAGTACTACGGTGGCGATGCGCCGATTGCGTGTCCCGCGCCTTGCTTGGGGTACTCATTCCAACGCAATGAGCTCGTCACCACGCTCATTGGTCAGCGACTTCCGGCCACTATTTGGCTGGCACTTGGCGCTTTCGTCTTCTGGATGGTCGGCGGCATCTCGCTAGGCATCTACAGTGCGCTGCGCCGCGGCAAGTGGCAGGACAAGTCGGTCATGGGAGTCTCCCTAATCGGATACTCGTTGCCATCCTTCTTCCTTGGCTTAGTGATGATCTATGTGGTCATCATTCAACTTAAACTTTTGCCCTTTCCCAGGTATGTCTCGCCTTTCGAAAATCCAGTGCAGTTCTTTCAGGCAATGTTGCTTCCGTGGATCGTATTAGCGATTCTGTATGCCGCCTTCTATATGCGACTTACTCGAAGTCAGATGCTCGACGCGATGGGCGAGGATTTCATTCGTACGGCGCGAGCCAAGGGTCTCCCCGAGCGCACAGTCATCGGACGACATGCGCTTCGCGCCGGGCTCACTCCGATCGTGACTGCTGCGGGCCTTGACCTTGCCGGGCTGCTCGGCGGTGCCATCATTACTGAGGCGCTCTTTAGTCTCCCCGGCATTGGAACTTTGGCACTAAGCGCGGTGGTGAACCCCGATCAGCCCATCATCGTCGGGACAGTTCTCATCACTTCAGCGTTCATTATCATTGCGAATCTGATAGTTGATCTGCTTTATGCCGCCATCGATCCACGGGTGAGGCTGGCATGAGTTTCCTTGAGGTCTCTAATCTGCAGGTGTCCTTCCCGACAGAAGACGGCATCGTGCACGCGGTGGACGGTGTCTCATTTAGCGTTGAGCGCGGCAAGGTACTCGCCGTAGTCGGGGAGTCAGGCTCGGGCAAGAGCGTCACATCCCAGGCCGTGATGGGCTTGCTCAATCGCAAGGCGACGAAGATCAGTGGAAGTGTCGTACTCGATGGCCAAGATCTACTGGCGATGGATGAGAAGGACGTGCGCAAACTTCGTGGCGGCAAGATGGCAATGATCTTCCAAGACCCGTTGTCTTCCTTGCATCCGTTCTACCGCATCAGCAAGCAGCTCGTTGAAGCCGTGCGAGTGCATCAAAATGTCTCGAAGTCTGATGCTCGCAAGCAAGCGGTGTCGATGCTTGATCAAGTTGGCATCCCGGCGCCTGAGCGGCGCATCGACGATTACCCGCACCAGTTGTCCGGTGGCATGCGTCAGCGCGTGATGATTGCGATGGCGCTGCTCAACAATCCTTCGCTGCTCATCGCAGATGAGCCGACTACGGCGCTCGACGTGACTGTGCAAGCGCAGATCATTGAGTTGATCCAGCAGATTCAGCAGGTCTCCGATGCGGCGATCATTTTCATCACTCACGATCTGGGTGTTGTCGCCGAAGTCGCCCACGATGTACTCGTCATGTATGCAGGTCGTGTTGTGGAGTATGCACCCGTTGAGACGTTGTATGGCCAGCCGCAGATGCCCTACACGCTCGGCCTCATGGCATCCATTCCGCGACTGGATCGCGACCCCGATGTGCGTCTCGATCCGATCCCGGGCAATCCGCCGTCACTCATCAATCTTCCGAGCGGTTGCTCTTTCAACCCGCGCTGCACGTTCAGCGATCAAGTCGCGGATGGGCGTTGTTCGGTGGAACTACCCGATCTTCTCTCGGCCGGGGAAGGGCATCTGGTGCGCTGCCACTTGCCGATTGAGATTCGCAAGGCACTCAGCGCAGAAACCCTCGCGGCACTCAACGGAGGTGTGCTGTGACGACGCCGTTGTTGCAAGTCGAAGACCTGAAAATGCATTTCCCCGTCAAGTCCCGCGGAATCTTTCGCCGAGTCGTGGGGCAAGTTCGCGCTGTGGACGGGATAAGCCTGCACATCGACAGCGGCGAAACCCTCGGCCTCGTGGGCGAGAGCGGTTGTGGCAAGTCCACTGCTGGTCGATCAATTATGCGGCTGCTTTCTCCCACCGATGGCAAAGTCATCCTCGATGGTGTTGACATCACTACTTTGTCTCGACGCCAGATGGTCCCGCATCGTCGCACTGCGCAGATGATCTTTCAGGATCCCTACAGCGCACTAAATCCGCGGCATACGGTGGGCTCGATCATTGGCGCGCCATTTATTGTGCAGAAGGTCAAGCCAGTCGGTGGTGTGCGCAAGGAAGTCCAAGAACTGATGGCGCGCGTCGGTCTCAACCCCGAGCACTACAACCGCTATCCCAATGAATTTTCTGGCGGGCAGCGCCAACGTATCGGCATTGCGCGCGCTCTGGCCCTAAAACCGAAGTTGATCGTCTGTGACGAACCGGTCTCAGCGCTTGATGTGTCCATCCAGGCGCAGGTGATCAATTTGCTTCAGGACCTTCAACAGGATTTCGGGCTTGCCTACCTCTTTGTCGCACATGATCTGTCCGTCGTTCGACAGATCTCGCATCGCATCTCGGTGATGTACCTCGGTCACATCATGGAGACCGCCTCGCGTGACGTCCTATATTCCGCGCCGCAACACCCGTACACCCACGCGCTCATGTCTGCTGTCCCCGTGCCCAATCCGCAACTTGCCGGCAAGCGCGAACGCATCATGTTGCAGGGTGACCTACCCAGCCCCATCAACCCGCCTGCGGGTTGTGTGTTTAATACGCGCTGCTTCAAAGTGCAGGACCGTTGTCGCGTAGAGGTGCCTGAGTTGATCGAGGTTGCGCCGGGGCATCAGGTCGCTTGTCACTTCCCCATCACCGAGAGTCTTGGGACCACGCTGATCACGGGTCCCAATCCTGGCCTCACCGAGCAGCCAGACAATGCGCCCGATAGCCCCAACGCTGCGGCAACAAACGCCGTGTTTGAAGCTGGCGCCGAGCCTTGGGCGCAACGCCAGTCCTGAAGTCAATTCTCGCTACACCTTCAAGTGTTCCCGAAAAAAGTCGAGTTCGGCGAGGAGTAGGTTCTCGGCAATGATCTCCTGTGGCGTCATGTGTGTGACTCCACTGAGCGGTAACACTGAGTGTTGCTTGCCAGCTGCCAGCAGCACCCCGGACAACTGCAAGGTGTGCGCCATCACCACGTTGTCATCTGCGAGTCCGTGCACGAGAAGTAGCGGGCGCTCAAGGTTGGCCGCGAGCGGAAGCAGTGACGAGCGTTCGTATGCCGCTGGATCTTCGTCGGGATGTCCGAGGTAGCGCTCGGTGTATGCGGTGTCGTAGAGCCGCCATTCGGTGACTGGCGCACCGGCGACCGCGGCGTGGAATACGTCGGGGCGACGCAAGACTGCGAGAGCGGCGAGGTAGCCGCCGAATGACCAACCGCGAATGCCGACGCGTGTGGGGTCAAGTGACCCCGGGTAGGCCGCTACCGTCGCTGCTAGAGCAGACACTTGGTCTTCCAAAATCACCGTCGCCAGATCGCCTTTGACGGTGCGATCCCAGGCCGGGCCGCGTCCGGGTGTGCCGCGGCCGTCGGCGACGACGACGGCGAAGCCTTGATCGGCTAGCCATTGAGTGCTACCGAAGGCGAGACCTGACGCCACGACCATACGAGCGTGTGGCCCGCCGTAAGGCGACATGATCACCGGCAGTGCGCGCGAGCCGTGCTCATAGCCGGTGGGAAACACGACGACCGTCTGCGAATCTGCAACCGGAAAGACTTTGGGTTGCACAAGCGGGATTTCGGCGCGTGATTCGATCTCACCCAGCGACTGATCTTCTTCGA